>ERZ791886.753-NODE-753-length-18826-cov-2.124021_pt1 | contig 18826 bp, 14 predicted proteins | sample MGYA00510158_ERZ791886 | MGnify/ENA primary metagenome ERZ791886 (study PRJEB30046, sample SAMN00792063) | human gut metagenome | study: EMG produced TPA metagenomics assembly of the A metagenome-wide association study of gut microbiota in type 2... | reverse complement strand
TTACAAAATGAATTGTAGCAATCACCAATTTTAAAGTCAATGGAAATGCCTATTCTATACAACATGCATAAAACAGTACTTTTTTCGACTTAATTTAATCATGTTTATACGGTTTATCTATTATTTTTTATAATAGTTTTGACACAATTTTTTACACAGTCAGATAATAAAATATGCACAAAAAATCCCGTTCTCATAAATTATGAGAACGGGTTAAAATGACTGATATTATTAAAACAATCCTGCTATTTTTTTCATTTCTTCCGCCTTAGTGTCAGGCAGAACATGAGCATATAGGTCCATAGTCATTGCAAGGCTTGAATGTCCTAAAATAGCCTTTAAAACCTGTGGTGGCATACCATTTTCAATACATCTTGTCGCAAAGGTGTGCCTAAGTGTATGGGGATGAACATGTTCAAATTCCATCCCTGCATTGTTAATCTTCTCAACTGCCCTGTTAAGCATTCTTACATAGCAGGAATTTGAAACCGGCGTGCCTCTGCCTGATTTAAAAATAAGGTTTTCTAAGCCCTCCTTGCCTTTATATTTATCTCCTAAAGCTGCTTTTCTTATCTTCTGCTCTTCTTTTCTTTTTAAAAATATCCTCTCTACATTGTCAAGCATGGGAATGTCTCTTCGGCTTGTTTTTGTTTTTGGGGTATCCTTAAAAGCTTTTCCCGCTATTTCTGTCAGAGTTCCTGTTACATGAATAATTTTATTTTTAAAATCAATATCACTCCACTCCAAAGCCCTGACTTCTCCAGTTCTCATCCCTGTACTAAGAGACACCTCTATAAGATCTTTCAGTGTACCATCTGAATAACTAAGAAGCGCCTCCTGTTCTCTAAGTGTCAAAACTCGCCTTTCTTTTTTTATATTTCTGGCCTTAGGAACTGTCGTTAATGGAATTGGGTTTTTATTTATAATCTGATTTTTAAATGCCTGCTCAAACATTCCTGATAAGGTAGTTGCGACTATCACAACAGTTTCTGTTCCTTTAAGGCTATTATAAAGCCTTTGAATGTGCTCCGGACGGATATCTTTAAGCTTTTTATCTCCCAGCACCCCTCGTACATGCTTGTCATAGGCTGATTTATACCTGAAAATAGTTGCTTCTTTTACGACGTTTACTTTATACTCATCTACCCAAATTTTAAACCACTCGTCAACTGTGATGTTTCCCTCTTTAGTATAAACTCCATGTCGAACCTCATATTTCAAATCAATTATTCTTTCCTGAAGCTTCTCTATGTCATAATCATATAGGCAGTATTTTTCTTTCCTATACTGAAAACGCGCCATGTATCGGCCGTCAGGACGCTGAGTTATGCCCTTTGGCAACACCTTTGAGCCCATCATCGGTCACCTCATCTTATTTAAATTTTTCGCTGTTTTTTCTACACAACTTTTACACAACTCAATGTTTATATTATAGACCAACAACGAAAATTTTTAAACAAAAGAATTTAGATTTGACTGCAATACGTACTCTCGAATAGTCCAATTTACGGCCGAATTAAATATAGCCATACATAAACATGTATGGCTATTTTGGGTACATCCTTTATTTGTCGGCTTCCTTTTCCTCTTTTGTCCTCATAAGGCCAAACTGGATAGTGATTATAGCCGCTATTGCCAGGAAGAACTGATAATAAGCATGCTGGAGTACAGCAACAGGCGAAACGCCAGCTGTATTGCTGAGCAATACTATCATACTGGTATGAGGCGCTATACAAAGGGCCGTACATGCGAAAATATCGAGAAGGCTGGCCATTCTCTTTGGCGCAATTTTGTACTGGTCGCCGATCGTCTTTGCAATAGGTGCAGCTGTGATAATAGCTACTGTATTATCAAGCAGTGAGAATGAGAGAGCAGCTACAAGAGCAGCAATTGAGTATTCCGCACCTTTACGTGTTTTAATTCTGCCGGAAATTTTGCTGACAAGCCAATCGATACCGCCGTTAAACTGAACAATACCGATAATACCTCTTACAAAGAGCGTAAGGAAGGCGATCTCTACCATTCCTGTCATACCGCCGCTTACAGCCTGCATAAGTGTAGGGATCGTAAGGCTTCCTGTTGCTAAGCCAATAACGCCTGATAAAATTACACCGCCAATGAGCACTACCATTACGTTTACACCGGCAATGGCGCATACAAGTACAGCTATGTATGGTACTATTTTGATAATGCTGTATTCCAATTCGCCAAGGGAAGCATCAACGCTGCCGCCTGCGAAGGAGAAAGCAATAATAGCTGCAATAGCTGCAGGAAGCGCTATAAGGAAGTTCATACGGAATTTATCCTTCATTTCAGCTCCAACGCCTTTTGTAGCGGCAATTGTAGTATCGGAAATAACTGACATATTGTCTCCGAACATTGCGCCGCCCAATACAGCGCCCATTGCCAAGGCCGGATTTATAGCGGCTGATACGGCTATTCCCTGCGCTATAGGCGCTATGGCTACAACCGTTCCGACGCATGTGCCGGTAGCTGTGGAAATTAAAACGCCTATAATAAATACTCCGGGTAAAAGGAATCTGTGCGGTATTAATGAAAGACCGAGGTTTACAACGGAATCAACGCCGCCCATTGCCCTTGATACTGATGAGAAAGCCCCTGCAAACATAAAGATGAGTATCATCATCATTACTCCGCCTTCTGATACTCCCTTTGCAAATGCGTCTATTTTCTCATCAAAGCTTGCTTTTGGGTTCATTGCGAGAGCAACAACTATTCCGACAAGAATAGCGGAAAGTATAGGTATCTGGCCAAACGGTTTTTCCACTCCCATAATTGAAAAGAATATGCCGCTGCCAAGGAATATTACAAGAAAAACCAATAACGGCAAAAATGCTAGAGCACCATAGTTCTTTTTACTACCGGAATCTTTTTCTGTCATATAATAACCTCCTATTTCTAACTGTTTAAGGGCTCTTTGGTAATTTATTAATTATTATAAAGCGTTAAGCGCCTGCTCGAAATCATCCTTAAGATCCTCGATATCCTCAAGACCAACGGAAAATCTCAGCATTCCGTCCGTAATTCCCACCGCCTCTTTGGCTTCCTTGGGAACCTTAATGTGAGTCATTGAAGCCGGATGCTGAATAAGCGAGTCGGGGTCTCCAAGTGAAACGGCGATAGCCGGAATTTTGAGATTGTCCATAAGCTTTTTAGCGGCCTCGAACGCTGACATTCCATTTATTCCATCCTTTACAACAAACGAAATTATTCCGGTATACAATCCGTTCATTTGTTTCACAGCTACGTCGTAGTCCTTACCCATAGACGCGAGTCCCGGGTAATAAACCTTTTCTATGTAATCGGAGTTTTCAAGATACTCTGCGAGGGCAAGTGCGGAAGCGCAGTGCTGCCTTACTCTAAGTCCAAGGGTTTTCATACCTCTTATGGCCATATAAGCACAGAAAGGAGTAAGCGGTGTACCTGTTATTTTTCCCATAGCTCTGCTTCTGATAACAGCGATATCATCAGCTTTTCCGCATACAACTCCACCTATTACATCACCGTGGCCGTTGATATATTTTGTAATCGAGTGAACAACAATGTCTGCACCAAGCTTAATAGGGTACTGGATGGGGGGCGGAGCAAAAGTATTGTCAACAATTATCTTTATATCCTTATATTTAAGCTTAAGCTCAGCAACAGCAGCTATGTCTGTTACATGCATTGTGGGATTCGCCGGAGTCTCAAAATATATAACCTTTGTGTTTTCCTTTATGGCGGCCTCTACCTCAGCCACATTTGCTGTATCAACAAAAGTTGCAGTGATGCCGAAATCGGGAAGGATTTCTCTCATAACAACGTCTGTACAGCCGTAAACAGTATTTCCGCATACGATATGGTCTCCTGTTTTAAGAATTCCGAGCAGAGCGGAGCTTATCGCGCCCATGCCTGATGAAGTGGATACCGCGTCCTCGGATCCCTCAAGCTCAGCTATTTTTTCCTCAAAAACCCTTACCGTCGGATTTCCGGCCCTTGTGTAATCATATCCCGGAATTTTTCCGCTGAAAACCCCCATAGCGTGCTCGGAGTCCGTAAACGTGAATGTCGAGGTCTGATAAATCGGCGTAGCGAGAGCCCCAAAGTCTGAATCTCTGTGGTATCCGGCGTGAATCGCCCTTGTGTCAAATCTTGCCTTTCCAAAATCAATGTTACCCATATCAATCTCTCCTTTTTATAAATAAATCATTTTTATCAACACAAATATATTAAAGCAAAATCTATGCCAATTTTTTTCGACTAAATAACCCCAATTTATCCACTTTTACTATTAATCAATAAATATAAACAGGTTAAAAATAGGTTTTATCCTGTTTACTCGCCTATTTTACGCCTATTTATATTTAAAATCCACAAATTTTGTGATATAATTATTTAATAACATAACCATGGGGGAGAATATATATGAAAAAAAATATAGGATTAATAGTTGAAAACATAAGCTCGGCCAAGGAATATATAAACGAGCTTGACAGTATATTCGCGAACGCCGTATCCATTTCTGTCTATGATATCAGCGGCAGCCATTCATATAATTTTAAAAATGACGATATAATACTTACGACCGCCTATTCCTCTCCGGATTTTTTTGATTTAAAAAATCATTATTTTCCTGAGGAAAAGCTCATATCCATGAATCTCGCTCTGCAAAGAAAAAATCTTGTCCGCCTTAATACTTATGATAAGGGTACTAAAGCCCTCGTTGTGAACCTGTCAAAATCAATGGCCGAGGAAACTGCCCTCCAGCTTTATCAGGCCGGATACAGCAATCTGAAGCTTATCCCTTATTATCCTGGGTGTGAGGTGGACGAAAAAATCCCCCTCGCAATTACGCCTGACGAGATGAGGTTCGTGCCGCCCTGCGCTAGCGACGTTATAAATATAGGTCCCCGCCAGATTGATATAGCGACTATTATAGAAATAGCCGTAAAACTCAATTGCGAGTATATTTTGGAGACCAACAGGTTTTTCTCGTTTTTTGAGAACCAGCTCAGCGCGTCGACAGGTTTCTCTATACTTGTTAACCAAAACCAAATAGATAAACAGCGGCTGTCGTCGTTAATCCAGATTGATGACAACGTAATACTTGGTATAGACGCCAACTATAATATTTTTGACTGTAATTACGCTGCCGCCTCTCTGTTTAACAAAAAAAGGGAAGACATATTGACAAGCCCCGCTACGACATTTTTTTCTGAAAACGATTTGGACAAATGCAGAAACAGTCAGATACCGGTTCAGGCAAAACCGTTAATCCAGTCGGATCTTGAGCTTACCGCTACCATTATGCCTATAACGAAGGGACTGCTGTTTTATGGGGCGTACGCCGTTTTAAAAGCTGATAAAAATGAAAAAACTGAGTTTTCCAAAGCGGCGCCTATAAAGGGCCTGACTGCAAAATACAGATTTTCGGATATATTCGGAAACAGCGGACAAATAATTCAAACAATAGAGCTGGCGAAAAAAATGGCCCGTACGGATTCATCGGTACTGATTACGGGAGAGACTGGAACCGGAAAGGAGCTTTTCGCCCACGCGATCCACAACAGCTCGGTAAGGGCATCGGCTCCCTTTGTGGCTATAAACTGCGCGGCTTTGCCTGAGACCCTTCTTGAAAGCGAGCTTTTCGGTTATGAGGACGGGGCGTTTACAGGGGCTAAAAGGGGAGGAAAAATCGGGCTGTTTGAAATGGCTAATACCGGCACATTATTTCTTGATGAAATAGAGGGAATGTCTTTAAACACTCAGCTTAAGCTTTTGAGGGTAATTCAGGAGAGGGAGATAATGAGGATAGGCGGGAGAAAAGTAATCCCAATAGACGTAAGAATAATAAGCGCTACAAATCAGGAGCTGCTGCCGCTTACAAAAAAAGGTGTGTTCCGCCTGGACTTATTTTACAGGGTGAGTACTCTGCCGCTTAATCTACCGCCTCTGCGCTCAAGAAAAGAGGATGTTCTTATACTTGCGGAGGAATTTAAAATGGATTTAAATATGGTGTTCAAGTTTACCGAAGAGGTAAAAACCATACTGACCAATTACAGCTGGCCCGGGAACATAAGGGAACTGCGAAACTGTATAGAATATCTAGGCTGTCATAATATTCCTGTGATAGAAAAAGACAATCTCCCATTTACAATATATAATGAGACGGCATGTTATACCGCGGTAAATCATGATGCCGACTACGAGATTCTTTCCATCTTATCTAAACATTCGTGCGGGAGAACAACATTAAAGAAGGAGCTTGAGTTAAAGGGGATCTCAATCTCAGAGGGAAGCCTTAGAAGCAGGCTTGAGCGCATGAAAAAAAATGGATATATAATCTCAAATATAGGAAGGGGAGGTTCCGTTATTACTGAAAAAGGACTTCTGACACTCAAAAATTAAGCCGTAAAGGCCCTGACCGTATAATATACGGTCAGGGCCTTTGTGCTGTAATACGCCGCTCTCTTTTAATAAAAAACAGTTAAGCCTTTATCATTTCCTCGGCCATGGCTGTCAGTTCACTCATATCAACAGTTCCAGTACTGTCCAAAAGTGTAAATGTTATATTCCCATCCTGCCACATAACTTGGCGCATTGTTTCTATCTCTACTTTCTCAGAGCCGTAGCTGAACACATATTTGCCCGACTCCTGGTCTTCCTTATCCTGTTCTGTCAGTACATAGTCAGGAGGTACAAATTTAAATACTGTTTCAAATGCGTATACGTCTGTACCATCAATTTCTAAAATTGGTTCGTCATCCGGCACCCCCGTAAGGTCCGCATCCGGATCAACGTATAATGTCACGTCATTTTTTCCATCGCTGTAGTCAAGATTGAAAGATTTATACTCTCTTAATATTTCTCCATTTTCATCAGCCGCACTGCTGTCTGATTCAAAGCCTTTTTCAAATTTATATCCATTTGAAAACTCTTCAATGTATTTCACATTGATTTTTTCCTCATCTGTCTTTTCTTGAATATCTGTAATGCTGTATATTGCTTTATTCAAATTAGTATGCCCTGTCAAACTTACGGCTTTGCTGGCTGCTACCGCTGTAACCCCAATGACCATTACCGCTGCGACAGTTATAATCGCTTTTTTTCCAAAACTAAATTTTGACATATTTTTTTCCTCCCGATTTGATATTTCACTCAAAGCGGAATTTACACTATTATGGAACCCGTCAGGGCATTTGCCAAATGCTTAATTCCAATTCGGTTTACTCATTACCGACACTTCCTTTCATATCTCGGCATCTTTCAGCGCGCATCTTAAAAGTTTCCTTCCCTTATGAAGTCTGCTCTTGACCGTTCCTGAAGGAATTTTCATAATATATCCTACTTCCTCCACATCATAGCCTTCAATATAATAAAGGACGATAGCCGCTCTTATTTTTGTAGGAAGAGAGAGTATGGCGTCTCTAAGCTCTATATCAATATTTTCATCTGATACAGTACTATCTGCCATATAATCTTCAAAGGATACTATACTGCCTCTTTTTTTAATAACACGGTAACATTCATTAATTAGTATTCTTATAAGCCATGTTTTAAAATACTTTTCGTTCCGTAAAGAGGAAAGCTTGTCATAAGCTGTAAGTATTGCCTCCTGAACGGCATCTTCACAGTCCCTTTCATTAACGGCTATTGACTTGGCAACACGGTACAATGAAGGCTCGGCCTCCAATACACGCTGTGTAAATTCCTGCTTATCCATTACTGTTTCTCCTTCTGCAAAACTACGGCGCCTCAGATAAGTGTATTACTTATCTTTTGTTTTACACTTATTAGAGCAAATACAAATCACATCGGTTCATTATTTCTAAAAAAATATATATTTACTGTACTTTATGGGCTGCTGTAACCCTTTTGGTTTGTCCGCATAATATATACTAAAAAATTAAAGGAGTAATAATCAATGTCGTACTATAATGGTTTTAGTGAAAATCCTTTCAGCACATGTGGATGTAAAGGAGGCTGCGGATGTCCTTCCTCTACCGCAGGAGCAAACACTTCGTGCGGATGCAGCGGAGTTCAGGGCACAAATACAAATGTCTGCTGTTCAGGTGTTCAGGGTACTAATACTGGATGCAACTGCGCTAACTGCTGCAACAAATGTTGCTGCTGCAGAAAATGCTGCTGTTCTGGCTCAGGTACACAGGGAAACAACACAGGCTGCGGATGCAGCGGGGTTCAGGGTACTAACACTTGCTGCTCAGGTGTACAGGGCACAAATACAAACGCATGCTGTTCAGGTGTTCAAGGTACAAATACTGGCTGCGGATGTACAGGTGCGCAGGGAAGCAACGCTTGCTGTACAGGAGTACAGGGCACGAATACCGGCTGCAACTGCGCCAACTGCTGTAACAAAAATTGCTGCTGCAGAAGATGCTGCTGCAGGTCATAAACCTAATAAAGCCCCGGGTAACCCGGGGCTTCTTAATATTAAACAAATCCAAAAAGCGATACTATAACCTCTCTCAGAGTTTTCATTTCATATACCTCTATATCATCGGGCTTTTTAATACTTCCCTCTGTCTTAGCAAGATATACGTGTTTAAAACCCATCCTGGCTAGTTCTCTAACGCGCGATTCAACAGCCGGAACCTTTTTAAGTTCACCTGTCAAGCCCACATCAGCGATGAATGCAGTATTATTAGGAATCGGTTTATCTATTACTGATGATACTATACTCATAAGAATAGCAAGATTTACAGACTGCTCCTTAGGCTTGAGTCCTCCTGTGATTTTTATAACCACATTTTTATCATATAGGTTAATCCCACATCTTTGTTCCAATATTGAAATAAGCGTATTTAGCTGTTCTTTTCTAAGCGCTTCACCAATTCTTGAAGGATATGGCATAAAAGATTTTGATACTAGACTTTCAATTTCACATATTATTGGTCTTGATCCTTCCCTTACAACAGTGAGTGCACTTCCGGACACTGTTTCATTCTCAGCGCGCTTTGTCATAAAAAATTCACTGGGATTTTCTATAGAAACAAGTCCTTTTTCGGTCATGGAGAAAAAGCCCATTTCTCCTGTACTTCCAAAACGATTCTTTGAAGCATAAACACTTCTAAGCTCGTCCTGTGAATCCCCTTCCATAATAAGCACTGTATCGACAAGATGTTCCAATGCCCTAAGCCCTGCCAATTCATCGCTTTTGTTCATCTGACCTATTATTATAACAGCCCTTGGCCTTAATCCACCTTTAGCCAATTGAACAAGCTCGCCGGCACATTCCATAGTTTGAGTTGGATTACCAGCCCGTGACGGATAAAATTCCTCCAAAGCAAAGGTTTGTATGCTATCTATTACTATTATGTCAGGGTCTATCTTTCCTATTTCATCAATAACGGAGTTCATGCTGACAGAAGACAGTATCCATATATTCTCATTTATGCCTTCCAGTATTCGGTCAGCACGGTTCTTTATTTGTCCTTCACTCTCCTCGCCGCTGGCATATAAAACTTTAAGGCCCTGGTCAGCAACATTATTAGCTATTGTAAGCGCCAAAGTGGATTTTCCGCCTCCCGGAGGGGAGGTTAAAATGGATACTGAATCCCGAACTATTCCGCCTCCCATAACTCTGTCATACTCCGAAATTCCAGTTACAATTCTTTCATTTGGATTTGTTTTAACCGTCTTTAATCTGCTGGCTGTGCTGGGCTGTACAAATCCTCCCGACGGCCGTTTAGGAGCAGCCGAGGCGGATGAACTTCTTATAACCTGTTCCTCTAAAGTATTCCATTGTCCGCATTCAGGGCATCTGCCCATCCATTTAGGAGTTTTATAACCACATTGCGAACATACAAAATTCTTCTTTTCCTTCATAAATAATCTCCTGTTAGAAAGGCCGCAGGAACAATGTCCCTGCGGCCTAAAGTCTTATATTTTCTCTATTTTAACCTTTGAGCAGCTATTGTTTAATTCAACGCTGAAATTAACTTTTCCGCCGATATTTGAATTAATTTTTCCCACAACCACATCATCAACTAACAGCTTATATTCCTTCTCAGGTTCAAGCTCCATTGTTATCTGAACATCGTCGTTACTCTCAACCGAGAAATCAACTGTCTTCGCATCCATTCCAAAATTATGTATTGTAGCTCCAGGAACAGTCTCAAGAAGCATTTTCCCGTTTTTCTCAAGTTTTGTTATGTCTTTATAGGTTTTTACCTTGTATAAATTTCCGCATACTTCAAAATCAAGAACTTTTTTCTTTTCATCCATGAGGTAATTTCCAAAGCTTATTCTTCCATCTTCCTCAAGTCTGATTAATTCTTCTATAACTGCCATCTTAACTTTCCTCCTAAGCTGTATACGTACGATAGTTCCTACCACCAGTAAAAAACAGACTGACGGCATTGATGATTAATTATAACACGTATGCAATAAAATGTACACAAAAAAAGAGGAGGATTTTATAACCTCCTCTTTTTATCAAATAACATTACTTTACGGATACAACTTCATATCCGGCATCAACGACAGCCTTTTTGAGCTCCTCGTCTGCAACCTCTTTTGATAAATCAACGTAGGCTGTTTTTTTCTCAAGGTCAACCTTTGCATTAACGCCGTCAATTCCGTTAAGAGCCTTTTCCACCCTGCCCGAACAATGTGTACATGACATTCCTTCAATCAGCATTTCTTTTTTCATAGTGTTCTCTCCTTTATTTTCATCATTTGAAATAATGTTTATTTCCTCTTTATTAAAATCTTTTTCTACATTATTAGTAGAGCTTTCAATTTCCTCAGCAGAAGGATTATTTGGCTTAAAAAGTTTAAGCCTCAAAGCATTAGCAACTACACATACTGAGCTTAAGCTCATTGCCGCAGCACCTATCATGGGACTTAGCTTGATACCAAAGGCCGGATACCATAATCCTGCCGCAAGGGGGATACATATTGTATTATAGAAAAACGCCCAGAAAAGATTTTCCTTAACATTTTTTATTGTAGCCCTTGAAAGCTTAACAGCTGTAACTGCGTCCATAAGGTCGCTTTTCATAAGAACTATATCGGCTGATTCTATTGCCACGTCGGTTCCTGCGCCTATGGCGACACCAACATCCGCCCTGGCCAAAGCCGGAGCATCATTAATTCCGTCTCCAATCATAGCTGTTTTCGTTCCTTTTTCCTGGATAGAGCGTACTACAGCCTCTTTATCCTGAGGCATAACCTCTGAAACGACATTTGTAATGCCAAGGTTTCTTGCAATTGCCTCTGCCGTGCGCTTATTATCTCCGGTGAGCATTACAACATCAATACCTAAGCTTCTAAAGCTTTTTATTGCAGCCCTGCTGGTTCTTTTTGGTATATCCTGGACAGCTATAAGGCCAAGCGGATTGGAGTTTTCAGCAAAATACAGCACTGTTTTGCCTTCCTCGGAAAAAAGCCTTTCTTTTTCTTCAAAAACCGATACATCTATACCATTTTCGGTCATGATATGTCTGTTTCCTGCATAAATCTTTTTCCCGCTGACTTCTGCAATAATTCCTCTTCCCGACACCGCAGTAAAATCCGATATATCAGAAAGCTCAATATTTTTTTCTTCTGCTCTTTCAATAATTGCCCCTGCAAGCGGATGTTCCGACGGCTTTTCAACCGAAGCCGCAAGCTTAAGCAGTTCGTCCTCGGCCATTCCTGTAGTATATATATCTGTAACAACAGGCTTTCCTTCAGTAATAGTTCCGGTTTTATCCATAATTACCGTCTTAACAAGATGAAGCGTCTCTAATGCTTCAGCAGATTTAATCAATATGCCGTTCTCAGCGCCTTTTCCTGTTCCGACCATAATCGCCACAGGCGTAGCTAGCCCAAGCGCGCATGGGCATGAAATAACAAGCACTGCTATTGCGCAGGAAAGGGCAAATTCAAATTCATAGCCCATAGCCATCCAGGCTATAGCGGTAATAAGCGCTATTGCCATAACAATAGGAACAAAAACACCTGCTATTTTGTCAGCAAGCTTTGCTATAGGGGCTTTAGACGCACTGGCATCTTCTACTAGCTTAATGATCTGCGCAAGCGTGGTCTCGCTTCCAACTTTCTCGGCTTTGAATTTTAAAAATCCGTTCTTGTTAATGGAAGCGGCTATTATTTTATCTCCCTCAGACTTTTCAACTGGTATACTTTCTCCGGTCAGTGCGGATTCATCAACAGAGGATGACCCTTCTACAATAATTCCGTCTGCCGGTATTCTTGTTCCCGGCTTAACTATTACAATGTCTCCAATTGCAAGCTCCTCTATTGGTATTTCCTTTTCTCCGTTTTCAGTTGCAATTACAGCCGTCTCCGGCGCCAGCTCAGTTAGTCTGGAGATTGCCTCGCTGGTCTTGCGTCTTGAACGTGTTTCAAGATATTTCCCGAGAGTTATAAGAGTAAGTATCATGACTGCGGACTCAAAATACAGATCCATATGATATTTCTCAACTACAGCATGATCCCCAATTCCCAGTCCATAGCTCATTCTATAGATAGCAAATATACCATAAACAAGAGCCGCCGTTGAACCAACGGCGATTAGGCTGTCCATATTTGGAGCCCTGTGCCAAAGAGTTTTAAAGCCAACCTGGAAATACTTTCTGTTATAATAAAGTATAGGCAGGCATAGCAAAAACTGTGTAAAAGCAAAAGACACAGCATTCCCATGTCCTGTTATAAAGGACGGCTGCGGCAGTCCGATCATACCGCCCATTGAGATGTACATAAGCGGTATTAAGAAAGCAAATGAAACAATAAGTCTTGTTTTCATTTCTTTAAGCTCCGCATCCACTACTGACTCTTTCTTTTCGGTTTTCACTGCGCCGCCTGAAAGAGAAGCTCCATAGCCTGCATCCTCTACGGCCTTTATTATATCGCTGTCACTTACGCTCTTTTCATCATACTTAACCTGCATACTGTTTGTAAGAAGACTTACGCTTACATTGCCCTCACCAACAAGCTTTGAAACACTTTTTTCTACATGCGACGAGCAGGCGCTGCAGGTCATTCCGCTTACATCAAATTTTTTATTCATCCAATCACCTACTTATTTACTAGGCTTTGCCTGCTAATAATATAACACTATTTTGTCCTGTAGTCAAGAATAATACTCCTAGCAAATTACTATAATTTAAACCAAAAAAGAGGACACGAATAATTTCGCGTCCTCTTATAGGATTATTACTGCTCACTTGTTTCTGATACATTGGCTTCTTTTATTTTATCAGTGTTAAAAACAAGTTCATTGTCCTTAGCATCGATTACTACATTTTCACCATTTTTAATTGCGCCGTTTAAAAATTCTTCCGCAAATCTGTCCTCAACCCTTGACTGAAGCTCACGTCTCAATGGTCTTGCGCCGTAAGCAGGGTCAAATCCGTCTTTAGCAATCAGAGTTATGGCATCGTCAGTGAAGTTTATATCTATATTCATGTTTTCCTTGACTCTCTTAACAATTTCCTTTGTCATAAGCTTTACAATCTCTTTGACATTCTCTTCATTAAGCGGATGGAATACAATTATATCGTCAATACGGTTTATAAACTCAGGCTTAAACATATGCTTTACTTCAGCCATTACCGTATCCTTCATTGCAGAATAGGATTTCTCCTCACTATTGTCAGCGGTAAAGCCGAGTTTTTTAGGCGATATAATATTTTTCGCCCCAGCGTTTGAAGTCATAATGATAACTGTATTCTTAAAGTCTACTTTTCTGCCCTGCGCATCAGTAATATGACCGTCATCAAGTATCTGAAGCATGATATTGAATACATCGGGCGAAGCCTTTTCAATCTCATCAAAAAGCACTACACTGTAAGGCTTCCTTCTGATTTTTTCTGTAAGCTGTCCACCTTCTTCATATCCAACATATCCCGGAGGAGAACCAATCATTTTTGACACTGTGTGCTTCTCCATGTATTCTGACATGTCAATTCTAATCATTGCATCCTCGTCGCCGAAAAGTGCCTCGGCCAATGCCTTTGAAAGCTCTGTCTTACCAACTCCTGTCGGTCCAAGGAAGAGGAATGATCCAATTGGGCGCTTAGGGTCCTTAAGACCTACCCTGCCTCGTCTGACAGCCTTGGCAACAGCAGTAACTGCTTCTTCCTGACCAATTACACGTTCATGAAGTATTTTTTCAAGATTTATTAATCTTTCGCTTTCCTCCTGTCTGAGTGACTGTACGGGCACTCCGGTCCATTTTGAAACAATGTCCGCAATTTCTTCCTCCGTTACAATCTGCTCAGACTTAGTGTTCTTTTCATCCCACTCTTTTTTAGCATTTTCAAGCTGTTCCTTAAGTTCTGCCTGCTGTTTTTTCACCTTCGCAGCCTTTTCAAATTCTTCTGTCTTTATAGCCTCTTCCTTTTCCTTTTCAAGAGAAGCAAGCCTATCCTCAAGCTCTTTTACGTTTGAAGGAGCGGTATACGTTTTAAGTCTTACCTTTGAAGCTGCCTCGTCCATAAGGTCAATTGCCTTATCTGGCAGGTATCTGTCTGTTATATATCTTGAAGACATTTTTACTGCAGCCTCTATAGCGCCGTCAGTAATTTTAACTTTGTGATGAGCCTCATACTTATCACGAAGTCCCTTAAGCATTTCAACCGCTTCCTCTTCGCTTGGCTCATTTACCATAACCTGCTGGAAACGTCTTTCAAGAGCGGCGTCCTTTTCAATATACTTCCTGTACTCCTCAAGAGTTGTAGCTCCGATAAGCTGAAGCTCGCCTCTTGCAAGAGAAGGTTTAAGTATATTGGAAGCATCGATAGCGCCTTCTGCACCGCCTGCGCCAATAATAGTATGAATTTCATCAATGAAAAGAATAACGTTTCCCGCTGCCTTAACTTCATCGATTACTTTTTTAATTCTTTCCTCAAACTCGCCTCTGTACTTAGAGCCCGCGACCATTGAAGAAAGGTCAAGGGAAACTATTCTTTTATCCTTAAGAGTAGACGGAACATCTCCGTTATATATTTCCTGTGCAAGCCCTTCGACAATGGCTGATTTTCCGACACCTGGGTCACCGACAAGGCATGGATTATTTTTTGTTCTTCTGCTTAATATCTGTATAACACGCTCTATTTCTTTATCTCTTCCAACGATTGGGTCAAACTTGCTTTCCGAAGCCAGTTTTGTAAAATCCCTGCTGAATTTATCAAGCGTCGGCGTAGTACTCTTGCTGTCGCCTGAAGAAGAATTATTTGAACTGCCCTCACCAAGCATAGCCATAATATCCTCGTAGAGCTTCTGTCCGTTAACGCCCAGAGACGCTAAAATTTTTACCGCAATCGAATCCTGCTCCTGCATAAGCGCAAGCAGAATATGCTCTGTTCCAACGTAGCCTGTTCCCATTTTAATTGCTTCCTGAACGCTCATGTCAATTACACGTTTTGACCTTGGTGTAAAATCCTGAGGATAGTAGCCTCCTCCGTTGTTTACCCCTACAAGCTCTTCAATTTTCTCAGTAATTGCTTCTTCGCTTACACCCTGCGCTTCAATGGCTTTTGAAGCAACACTGTCTTTAACGCCGACAAGTCCAAGAAGTATATGCTCAGTTCCAACATAATTATGACCTAAATGCACAGCATACTGCTGAGCCTTTGTAATTGCTTCTCTTGCTTTTTCTGTAAAATTTCCCTGCATATTAATCACTCCTTTTCCCGTTTATTTCAAACGGTTTATTCAAAAACTTTTCTGATATATTCTGCTCTGTATTTATCTCTTTCCAGTGGAGTCATCTCCGTTCTGTTATCAACCTGCAGTCCCGCCGGCTGGATATTAATCATCAGTTCTACTAGCCCGATTGAGCTCTTCGGCAGTCCCGTTATCCCCATGCTTTTTCCTTCCATAATATTGGATATAAGCTGCATGGCTTCTTTTCCCGAAATTTTTCTGGCGTTTTTAAGTATACCATAGGAACGCCATACCTTATCTTCTATATCATCGGCTCCGGAACCGTAAGCTCTTTTTCTGAGCTCTTCCTCACGCTGAACGATTATAGCGGCAACCTTTTTCAGATTGCTTATAATATCCGCCTCGCTCTGCCCAAGCGTCACCTGATTGGAAACCTGATATATGCTTCCCATGGCCTCGCTTCCTTCGCCGTAAATACCTCTCACAGTTATGCCAAACTTAGAAATAGTCTGAATAACGCTCTTTATTTGGCCTGTTCTTTCTAGCAGAGGAAGGTGCATCATATAAGAAGCTCTAAGTCCTGTTCCTACATTCGTTGGACAGCTTGTAAGATAGCCAAATTTTTCGCTGAACGCATATTCAACACTTTCCTCAATCAAGTTGTCTATCTTGTCTGCTAAGTCAAAGGCGCCTTCAATATTGTCTCCGGCTGAAATAGCCTGAATTCTGATGTGGTCCTCCTCATTTAGCATTATACTTATTGTTTCATCATCCTTTACAAGAACTCCGCATGGTTTATCAGACTTCATAAGCTCCGGACTTATAATATGTTTCTCAACCATAGCGAATTTCTCATTTTCATTCATGGTATTTACCGGTATATATTTAAACTGCTCACCAAACACCGTTCTGCTGTTCAGTATGGAATTTTTTACATCATTAATCATTTTTTCCGCATCAGCGTTTGAAAGTTTATTGTGAAAACTATACTTTTTCAAATTTCTTGCCAGCCTGACACGGCTTGATATTATAATTCCCTCACTGCATTTTTCGTCTTCGTACCATTTACTCATGTTTCTCATCCCCTTCAAGAGCCCTTATCCTATCACGCAGTACAGCGGCCTCTTCATACTCCTCCTTGGATATTGCGTCAACAAGTCTGCGCTTAAGCTCCTCAAGCTCATGCTTTTTAAGAAATGCGCCTCCGTTTCTTTTAGGCACCTTCCCCTTATGTGAACTGTCGCCATGAATACTTTTAAGAGAGCCTGTAATATAAGGTTCAAAAGCGTCATAGCATGAGCTGCAGCCAAATTTGCCGCCTCTTCTCAGTTCGTCATATGTCATGCCGCAATTGGGGCATTTTGCCGATGTACTTCTATACTGATTTTGTCTTTCTTCCTGTTTCTGAGTGCCAAAATTAAGTAATCCCTGAAATATATCCTGGAATGAAATAGGGTTTTCAAACCCTGTTTCCTTTGCACAGCTTTCACAATAGTAATGCTCTGATTTTTCTCCGTTTACAACCTGTACCGTATGAACGGTAGCTTCATTTTTATGACATCTCTCGCAAAGCATATCCATTACCTCCTTAACAGCCCATATAAAAGACCGCGGTCTAAATAATCCCTTAAATAAATTATTATCATGGGTGGGATTAAATATTCCGATTTATTTTGTTGTTAGCCACCTAAGACGGCGAGTGCTAATTTAACCTCAAAATAAAAAACCTATACAGGTTTTCTACTTTTTCTTTTATTTGCTATTCATTATAGCACGTAATTTTCGAATTGCAAGTACTTTTTCAAATTTTTTTGAGAACATTATGTAAACATTATATGAACTCTATATGAACGCTGTAAAAGGATAAAAATCCGGCATCATTTCGAAAAAAACTCTCTCCTTCGTTACAGGATGATTGAATTCTAGTCTAGCTGAATATAAAGCGGGACTTATATTATAAAAGCCTCTTTTAAAAGAACTATTATATTTTGTGTCTCCCCATAAGGGCATACCGGCATTTGCCGTCTGAACTCTTATCTGATGGTGTCTCCCTGTTTTCAGCACTATTTCCATCAGCGTGAGCTGACCAAACTTTTCATCGGAGACTGTATTGATAGTTTTATATTCCAACAAAGCCTCCTTAGCATTCTTCGTTCCCTTTGGAACAACGGCTGACATATTAAGTCTTTGATTTTTTACAAGCCAGTCTTTCAAAATTCCGCTGTCATTCTTTGGCATCCCACAGCATACGGCATAATAAGTCTTAATAAACCCATCCCCTGACATCTCCTTAGAAAGTATTGCCTCTGACTTTTTATCCAGGGCAAATACCATAAGGCCGCCGACCGGCCTGTCAAGCCTGTGGACAAGGCCAGCATATTCAAATCTTTCTCTAACCGCCGCAAGCAGGTCGGCATCTCCTGTTTTATCAGGCTGAGATGGAACTCCAGCCGGCTTTTCTATAACCGCTATATTATTATCGCTGTATATAATATTTAAATCCATAATTCACTCATTCGCTTTTTAATATAATACATCCATATGACTTAATCGTTATTTCTATATTTCCATCGTGAATTTTGTACGTTTTTGCTTCAGTACTAAAGCTGTCTCTTTCGCTCTCAAGAATTGAAACTGCACTTCCCTGAGTGTCCGCACCGGAAAGCCAGATCGGCAGGGAAATGGTTTTATCCTCGTCACAGTTGTTAAAGACTGCGGTTATCTGTATACTATCATCAAACCTCGTTACTGCCGCTATTCCATAATCGGAATATATAAACCGGCATGATCCCTTTCTCAATACAGAAAAATTTTTTCTGATTTTTATTACTTCCTTGTGAAAATTCAAAAGCTCTAAATCCTCATTTCCCCATGGAAATGTTCTCCTGTTGTCAGGGTCAGTCCAGCCGGCAAGCCCAGCCTCATCGCCATAATATAATGTAGGAAGTCCGGGCCAAATAAACTGAAATGCGACAGCCTCCTTCATTATTCCAATATTTACGCCCTCGCCTGCCGCTTCTCCTCCAAGTGCAGAAAGCCTGCCTACTTTCATATTTGTCCTTGTAAGAAATCTTGAATGGTCATGGTTAGAAAGCTCATTCATGCCTATTAAAAGAGCATGTGTGCCAAGTCTTATAGTATTAGCGTTCATTGAGTATTCAAATTCCTTACCGTTTCTGAATTTTCCTCCATC
>ERZ791886.743-NODE-743-length-18968-cov-2.230476_pt1 | contig 18968 bp, 18 predicted proteins | sample MGYA00510158_ERZ791886 | MGnify/ENA primary metagenome ERZ791886 (study PRJEB30046, sample SAMN00792063) | human gut metagenome | study: EMG produced TPA metagenomics assembly of the A metagenome-wide association study of gut microbiota in type 2... | reverse complement strand
AGCGCGGGAGAAGGGCCTGTATTCCATTACCCAGGCTGGAAAGAAGCATCTTTACGAATTGATAAATGAATATTTTCAAGGAGAAACCGTTCAAAACATGGTTTCGGTCCTGGATGCGTATGCTGCAGGCAGGACAAATATGGAATTATCCAAGCATAAGGAAGCAGAGATCGCAGCGGCGCTGAAAATGGTACTCTCAGATTATAGAGAGAAATGGACGCAGCTGGAGTTTGAGGTTCCGTATTCAGTCGAAGCGATGCGTGAGTATGGCGGACAAGCGAAGAAGCGGGGAGATGTCTTTGCAGATTTAAAATTGTCATACCGATGTACGGATCACCAGGAAGAACGACCGATCTGTATAGAGATTGACATGGGAACCGAGCGGGTAAGTACACATGGAGGATTGCTTTTTAAATGCAATGCGTATGCAGAGGTAAACCGCCGGATGCGGCAAATCTCCCTGCATCAGGCGATCAATGTGATGTTTGTTTTCAGCAATGATCCTGGGGATGATCTTCAGCAGACAGATCTTTTAAAATTTGAGTCCATAAAGCGTTATCAACAGCCGCTGCTGCCATTTCTGTCCTTTATCTGCCGGCAACAGGATCTTGAGGCTTCTGTAACTTTGGGAAAAATGGAACAGGCCCTGGTAAAGGTAAAAGAATGTGATGCGTTTGGATATGAAAAGAAACAGTTTTATCGGGATGCAGAATTCTTTTTGCATGTTTTAAAGGAGCAGTGCAGCAATCAGGAGCAGGCCGGAGAGAAAGAAATCTTAGCTTGTATGGCAGAAATATCGGATTTTTGCAGAAATCATTTGGAAACATCCAGAACAGAGTACAGCAGACAGTATGCTCTGAAAAAGAGAATGGATCTGTTTGAGCAGATTAGAAAGAATAATTCTTATGCGTTGGCTGGGCTGAGGAATGGAATGAGCCTTTCCTGTAATTCCCATCAGGATTTTGATCAGGAAATCCCATTTTTATTCCCGGAACTATACTTCCGCGATCAGTTTGGCGTGCTTCTATTTCATTTAGGGATTATCAAGGAAAGCGTTAAAGTTTCATCTGTATACGCCCTTCCGTTGTTTGAAGAACAGGATGTTGAAGGAATTGGCACAGTTTACCGATGCGTATTTATGGCGGGTGAGCTTACGGTCCTGATTGAAAATTTGAGTTTCGATATAGGCGGCCTTATCCGGGCAAGGGATTATGTACGGCTCCCTCCGGCTTCCAGAGAGAATACCATTATGATCATGCTGATGAATGACAGGGAGGAAATGGCTGACGGGAGCTATCTGAAAGAAGGAACGTTATATAACCAGTGGGGGAGTGAGGAGCACATCACGGATCAGGCAGCCATGGGTATGGCTCTACTTGCAAAAAAGGTGGCACCGACAATGTCAGCATTCGGTACCGGGTATGCTTTTGAGTCGCTTCCATTTCTGATGAACTCCACACAGGATTATATCATGCTTCACTATTCAGAATTTCTTCAGGCACTTCAGAGTCCGGTACGGCCCTGGATACGAATGGACCTGTATGTGAAGGAACAAAACAAGGTGCCTTATATTCCATTCCTTATATACCGTACAGGAGAACATCAGGAAGAGGAAACATTCAAAGTTCCATTCCATACAGAAAAGCAGTGCACGCCGATTGACTGGAGGGGATTATGCAATGATTAGAAAGGCCGTTGTCCTATTGCTGATCCTGGCAGCTGGTATCTGTGCTTATCGGGGATCGGCTCCTTATATAGATGCGCGCATGGAACAGGAGCATTTGAAACAGGCGGCATTTCCCGGAAATGAAGAAAACCGATCAGATAATGAGAGTAAGGTGAAGAAACCGGTCAGAGAGGAAACGGTGCCGTATACTTCACCGATTGATTTTGAAGCCTTAAAGAGTATTAATCCGGATATTGTTGGATGGATACAGATTCCTGGAACAGTGATCGATTATCCCGTTTGCTGGCGGGCTAATGATAACGAATACTATATGAAGCATTCGGCAGAAGGTGAGAGGCGGGAATTTGGTGCCATTATGCTAGATGGTGCCAATTCCTCTGCTGCAGAGGAGCATCTGGTTGTTCTATATGGGCACCATATGCGCAATGGGACGATGTTTAAAGATATCGTCAGGTATACGGATGCCGATTTTTTGAATGACCATAAATCACTCTCTTTATTTTTCCCAGACAGGCAAGAGCGATACAGTGTGATCGGAACCATCGTTTGTTCAGCAAAAAATTTTGAACCATCGCAAATGGTGGAAGAGGAACTGCTTTTTAAAGAATGGTGCCGTAATTCATGGAAAGGATTGCCGGAAGAAGAAATTCAAAAGAAAATGCTTGCATTGGTGACCTGCAGTTACGGAAGCAGGGATGAAAGGACAATCTGCTTTGCGGTGGCTGAAAACTGAAGGACTGGAGGTGGTGCTCCTGCGTGTTAGAGGTAGGAGACGGTTATGAAAAAACGGATGTTCGGACGAATGATAAAAAAATTAAAGTGGCTTGTGATAATCAGTGTGGTGCTTGTTGCACTAGGAACGGTTGGAATTGGTATTGCATCGGTATACCACATGAAATATGCACTGAAAAGCCTGTTCAAAATGGAGTTCAACACAGGAAATGATTCCTGGTCTTATGGAGACATCTCTTCCTATAATAAGATCGGGGAACGGGCAGTTGCGATAGCGCGATCACGTTTGAACTGGTCTTACAGCCAGGCAAAGAGAACTCTGGAGGGATCCTGGGACTGTTCTTCCATGGTTGCACGTTGCTACCAGGAGGCCGGCTTTGACTTAAAGGCTATCATGGGAGCACAGTGGTGCATGACAACGGTTGGGTGGAAGGATTTTGCGACGAAGAACAAACAGTTTATAGAAGAAGCGGATCTTCAGCCCGGAGATGTGATCTGGTATGGGCGGCCATCTGGTAATCACATGATGATGTATGCGGGAAATGGACAGGTGATCCATGCAAAGGGGGAAAAATATGGCACGGTGTATGAACCATTGGCCAATACCGGCTACCGGTCGGCAAGGCAGGTATATTTTTTCCGGCCTTATCTAAATTTGCTTGATGAAAGTGCCGATGATTCCTCGGATGATGCTTTTTTGGCGGATTCGTCCGGGTATGGGCCTGATAATGGGATCGTCATGCAGGTGCCGGGCGGGACGGTTTGGACCGGCTGGACGGTATTTGAGTCCGGAAGGGAACGGTTTAACCTGGCAGGAAGCGATGGCGGATATGCATATGGCTGCTACCAGTTCGATATCGGGTATTCCCTGGTGGATTTCCTGAAATTTTGCGTTTCCTATAATCAGGCGCACTATGGAGCGTTCCAGCAGTTTATTGATATGTCTTCCATTGAAAGTGGCTACCGAAAGGAGACGGATACAAAGCCGAGTATGATAAACCCGCCGTTATATTCCAACCGTGCATCCCTGATTAATGCATGGCACGCCGCTTATATGAACTATCCGGATGAATTTGCAGGGCTGCAGAGCCGGACTGCCTACGAGGCTTATTATCTGCCGGCGCAGCGTGGAATGCTATCCAATTATGGCATCAATATAAAAGAATACAGCCCGGCCCTTCGGGGTACTATTTGGTCCCTGGCCATCCGAAACGGAGCAACCGTCAGTAAGGATAATACAAAGAATGGTTTACGGTCCGCAACGAGTACATATTCTCCAGGGATTGATGAGCGGGAATGGCTTAGCAAAATATATGAGGCAGAGGCGAGGCGGCACCCTTCCCAGAGAAACCGCTGGGAAACGGAGCAGCTGGCGGCCTGCTTTGCATTTATGAATGGGGCCACACATCTGGGCGGCCTGGATGGAAACTATGACGGTGCATTTATTGGTTCACTTAATACGAGTGCGGCAGCAGGCGGTGTTTCCAATGCCATGATGTTAAATGCCATCAAAAACGATGTGGTTTTGACCGAGAGCGATTATCGGATCCTGAAGATAAACCGGGATACGCTTCTGTACCTGCTGCAGAAAGCGTATGACTATGAGACCCAGTACATGCTGCAGCGTTCCATTACTGTATACGGGTTACGGGAGTACCAGATTGAACATGAAGATGAAGAGGGAAGCTGGTATGAAGATGCTGAGGAATATGTGAGCAAACAAATCCTAGTCAGCAATGAAGATACGGAGTGTATGCTCCGGCTGGACTGGCAGATGCTCTATATGTATTCCATTCTGGCATCCATGGGAAGAGAAGACCGCAGGGAAACAGAGGGAGTATGGGACTGGGAGATCACGGTAAAAGATGTGGATGCGGCATTTGATCAGATCGCGATGAAATATGATTATGCTTTTAATGTGATGACAGACGAAAAATCCGATTATGATTTTGCAACTTGCCAGAGCCTGCCGCATAAGACCGAAATTTACGGAGACCCGGACACAACCAGTGGAAGATATACCTGGTATTATCCGAACAGCCTGCTTCGCAGTGTTTCTTCCGGCTATTCTGACCTGGCATATACTTATTCAGGAGGTGAGATAAACGGGATCGCTGAAACCTATCAGAACGAACGCTATGAGGGGATACCGGCTGCACTCACGCGGTATTATAATTTTGACCGGTTTCATACACTGGCAAAGTATATGCCGGGCGGAACCGAAGCACTGAGCCGTTATGAGGTGTACAATCAAAGGGCAGCGATGGGAAATCCTATTATTTATAGCGGGAATTTTGAGCTGAGCATAGGTGATTGGGAATTGCCGTAATAATAAATTTAGGGTCTTGTAAATATTCTTAAACATTCATGAAAGCCATGCTTTTTATGACATTATTAATGAGTATATGATATAATTGTTGTATAAAAAGAATTTGTCATTTATGTAGTAATGCAATCATTGAGACAGGCTATTTAACGAAAGAGATACTCGGAAATTATAAAAACAGGAGAGGTGATAAGAATGACATCAGGTTTTATATTGACTTATCTTGGTGGAGTAATTATTCAAGCTATTGCAAATGTCTTTGTATACACCCCCGCAATCATTATTGCATTATACATATATGAGCGATTTATAAAAAAGTAATGGTAAGGGAGATCTGCAATCAGTAAAATTCTGATAGCCATGACAGTTATGTTTGCGCTGCTGATCTTTCCTGGAGCAGGACTGATAGAGGGGATGAACTGTGCTTATTTTAGAAGAAACCAGGTCATTAAAGGAAGATTTTGATCGTATATCAAATAATAAGAGCAGAAATCATATAAAGCAAAAAAGAGGAAATTACATGAACAGACCGGCAATCATCTTTTTTGATATAGACGGCACGCTTCTGGATTTTGGGAAAAAAGATCTTTCACCGAAAACCCGTGAAGCTTTGTTGAAACTAAGGGCAAACGGCATCCGTATCTGCATCGCCACAGGCAGATCTCCTCTTGCAGTGCCAAAGTTTGAGGGTGTAGAATTTGATGCATACCTGACCTATAACGGATGTTACTGCTATGAGGGCAGCAAAACGATTTACAGCAATCCAATGTCTCTGGAAGATGTTCAGACAATCATACAGAATGCGGCTTCCATGGAGCGGGCGTTGTCGGTGGCAACAAAGGACAGGCTCATTTCCAATGGAACGGATCCAGATCTGGAGGAGTACTATGCGTTTGGAAACCAGAAGGTCACGATTTCAGATGAGTTTGATGAAGTCTCCAGAGGAGAGGTCTATCAGCTTTTAATGGCCTGTCGCAAGGAAGAATATGCGCAGGTGCTGCAGAATACCCAAGAAGCTAAGATTACGTCCTGGTGGGATCGCGCGGTGGATATCATCCCGGCAGGCGGAGGAAAAGGAACCGGCATTTCGAAGATGCTGGAGTATTATGGCATTGACCGGTCACAGGCCATGGCTTTTGGGGATGGAAACAACGGCATTGAAATGTTCCAGGCGGTAGATATGGGCGTTGCCATGGAGAATGCATCCGATGACCTGAAAGCAGTGGCAGCAGATACCTGTGACCATGTGGCTGAAGACGGAGTGTACCGCTATTGTGTGAAACATAGTCTGATTTGATAATATATGATTTTGACAGCATCGTAGAGGAAAAGAATGAAAAATATAAAGTATGAAAGCGATCAGCCGCTTGCAAGGCTGGAACCTGGCGATAAGGCGATCATCCGTGTTACACATTTTCCTTTCGCCCGGGAGAATGATAAGGAAAGATATAAGAGTGTGCCTGCAGGAGATCATGAAGCTAAGTGCGTGGCGCCGTACAGGCTTGAATGCGCCAAATATCCAGAATTGAACGGCAGATATAATATGTGGCTGGGTGACAAGCGCGGATGTTCCGAGGGTATTTATGCAAGAGAAAAAGTAGGCTGTAGTGAGATATAGAAACTGTTGTGTTGATTTGATGCTATGGGGATATGATTGACATGTTCCTAAACCGCATGGAGGACTGGGCAATGAAATATAATGGCTTCTATTTCTGGATGTTTAAGGGCCCTATGAAAAAGGTTCTTGCAAAGAAATACGGCAAAGCGTATGTTTTGGAGGTCATGAAAAAGAGCAAGCAGGTCTACCGGGAACTGGTAGAGCAGGCGGATGACATCGGCGATGATAATCCTATGGCATACAATGAGCTGTTTGCCCTGGCCTTTGTGGCGCCGTATGTGGCAAGCGGGAAGAAAATTCCACCAGAGACGGTGCAGGAAATGATGCGGCAGTCTCTGTACCACATCAAATGGTATTTTGCGAAAACGGATCTGAACACGGACAAGGGCAAAGCTGAGAACAAAAAGAGTATCGTCAGATACGCAAAGTGGTATACGCCGGAAAAGGAGAAGCAGTACCCGACTTCCTTCAAGGTGGACTTTGATGGGCAGCCGTATGAGGGAGCATGCTACTACCGCATCACCCGCTGCCCTATTTGTATTTATATGGAAAGAATGGGCATTCCAGAGTTAATGCCGCTGTTTTGCGAACTGGATGAGGTGATGATTTCACTCCAGCATGGCATATTGCACCGAAAACAGACGCTGGCGAACGGCGGCGAATATTGTGACTATTTTATCACGGGAAATAAAGAATAAATTTTAAAGGTAAAGGGGATCTCTGGACGCTTCTAGGGCGTTGGAGATCCTCTTCCTATTTATCACATTGTCGGTTGTAATATTTCAGTCCATTTAAAATATCTGGATTTTGAAAGGCAAGCTGCCGGAGAATCAGTTCATATAAACTGATCGGAATATATTTTTCTTCCTCTGGATCTTTAAAAGTTCTGTTTTGGATAATACGCAGAACCGGGCTGTCATCCGGGATTTGCTTTTTACATCGCTGGATCCAGGAAAGAACAGCCAAATCTCTGGCCTGAGTCAGGTTACCGTCCTCATCTTCCAGCCCATACAGGGTGAAAAAGAGATACGCATCCGACTCTGAGAGATAGTATGTCCGGCGCCGCAAAAGGAACAGGGCATATTGTGGCTCCAAACACCAGCGGATAAAATACGCCGCAGCATAACAAAGGATACATATGCCTAAAAAACTGGTTTTTAACTGCGGATAGTAGCGAAAAAATCCATAGTAAGCTATGAAACAGGCGACGATATAGGGGATTGTCAGGTGGAAGCGTTTCATCATACGGTTCGCCCTGGCTGCTGCCCGCAGCTCCTGTTTGTTTTTGGAAAGAACACTGTAAAACACTGGGACATCCGGGAGAGGATGACCGTGATCATTATTTAAAAGCATCATTTATTTCTCCAGAAGTTTGGAAAGCCGGTTCACCAGTGATGAAAGGGAAGGATGGAGCAGATTTTCCGAATCTTCGTATAACGACAGGTAGGAATTGTTATATTTCCAGACCTGGTCATAGTAAGGTAGCGTTACGAGAACAGGAATGTGAAGAAGTTCCTCTATTTCCTGATCCGAGTACATCCGCTGTTCTTTCCTGATCTGATTTGCGATTACATGCATATGATCATAACTGATCTGCTTTTGGGTCAGAAACCGGCGGAAGCGCTGATTGTTTTTAATTGAGCACTCCGTATCATCTGTGATCAGCAGGGCTAGGTCCGACAATTCCATGAGTTTTGCGGGAGTATCCGTGGATGCCATATCGGTATCGATAAGAACCAGGTCAAAATAAGTCTTCAAAGAAGAAATGAGCTGGATGATCCGATTAATGGGCAGAGGATATGTTCTTTTCATCTGTTTGGAGGATAAAAGATGGATATTCCGATCGGGGACAGGCGTAAGGTAGGGGTCCAGGTCCTGCCAGGACAGAGGGGATAGATCTCGTGCATTGTGCTGAAACAGGTCTTCCATTGTTCGTGTTGGAAGTATGCGGAAAAATGTTTCCTGGGCAGGGCAGGAGAGGGCCATATCGACCAGACAGACGGAAACGTTTTTACTAAATGCAATGGCCAACTCTTTGGTTAGTGTGGAGGTCCCAACTCCACCTTTGGCTGAAATAAGTGATACAACGGCATGGCTCATATATTTATCTAAATTCATAAAAATCCCCTTTTGAAATCTTAAGGATATTATATCTCAGGAGACCGGTTCTGTCTAATCCTAAACCCGTTTTGCTTATCATAAGGCAACTTGTGAAAATTTTTCAAAAGCGGTATAATGCTTTCTATATGAAAGTGGCCGGTGCCATTTAGAAGGTGAAATGGAATGAAAATAATATGTAAAAAAGGCTGCAACGTAAAAAGTGCATTGCAGATAGTGTCGGAATATATGGAGAAAAAGAGTCTGTAATATCCGCTCATAGGTGAGGATCTGGAGATAGAAATTTCTTTGAAAAATCAAGATGGGGAAGAATATCCGGACAATGATCAGACGGTATATTTTGATGAAAAGGAATTGGAACTTCTTCAAAGCCATGAGAAAACACCGGATTATTATAACATTGATGCGTTGACGGGCCTGTATAATCGGGGAAAGTATGAACGGGATATCCGTATGTTTCAGGCTACAGGGTATGAACGGCTGACCTGTGTTTACATGGATGTGGTAGGACTTCATGAAGTGAATAACCATCTGGGCCATGAGGCTGGAGATAAGATGTTGTGCATGATTTCGGATGCCATCCGGGAATATTTTCCTAAAAGTCTGGCTTACCGCATTGGCGGCGATGAATTTGTCGTTTTGTGCCCAGACCATGGACAGGAAGAGGTGCTTGAAAAAGTTTCTTCTTTGAGACAGGCAATTCGGCAGCAGGATTACGAAGTATCCATTGGAATAGGGGAGAGCACGGACACAAAGACGTTAAATGAGATCATCAATTATGCGGAAAATGCCATGCGCTATGATAAAGCGGATTTTTACCGCAACAACGGTGGCCTGCGGCAGATGCGCTCTTTAAATTACAAACTGGAGCAGCTTCTGCTGAAAAAACGGGATGCTAATCATTTTCTGGACGTAATTGCTCCACGATATAAGGGTGTTTATATGGTAAACCCGAAGACGGATCAGTGCCGTTATATTTATGTTCCGCCATATTTTCAGGATATGCTGGACCGTAATAAAGGATCGTTTATCCCTTCTATGAGAGAATACTACCATGCGCTCGTCCGTCCGGAATACTATGACCGGTTTGAAACAATCCTGGATTATCATTATATACAAGAGAAGTTAGCATCTGAAGGCATGGTGACGATGACTTATGAAAAACTGGATGACAGCTGGGTTGAACTTAAGATCACAGCATATGATCAGAGCACTGCAGATACACAGGAATTATTATGGATTTTTATAGATGAAAAATATGGATTACCAACCACCTGATGAAAAAAGATGAGTAGCAGACGGGAAAACCACCTGCTACTCATTTTTTTAATCCATTTTGAGATAGGTCCTTAGTTTCTTAACCAGTACATGGACCATGGTTCCGGGAGCAGAGTCGGAAGGCAGCTTCCCGGCATTGATCTTTTCCAACTTTTCTGCATTTACAATAGCGGTATCCAGGTATGGTGCCAGGATTTTGAACATGTCGGTGCGGTTTTTCTCATAGGAACCAAACCCCTGAAAAGATAAAAGTTCCGTCAGTTTCGGCCAGTAGGAACTTCGGTGCAGATCGGACTGCAAGAAACTGAAATGGAGAAGGAACCATAATTCAATGCACTGGTTTGACCATATGGCATGATAGGTGGTTTCCTCCGTAGATTCCTGTATACAAAGTTTGGCCGTTTTGTTGATGTGATCAGCCGGGAAGTCATCGGTATCATAAATGACCCAAACGTGTTTATACCCATTGGCAGAGGTGCTGGCAAGCTGCCGGGCCTTTTGAAACAGGTTTAAGGTATTATCACCGGCTCCGTGGATACTGAGCTGGATGCGATCAGGATAGGCACTGTTGATGATATCCTTCATGGCACCGAAATAGGCCGGCTCCGTATCGGTTCCTTCCGTAACGATCAGATGATATTCCGGCTGAATTTTTTTCGGCTTATCGCGGCGGGCCTTCATCCAACCTTTGTCAAGATCGCTTTTCTTTGGAGGTTTTAAGCTCATGCAAAATCACCTCCGAGCATGTTGGAAAGGTATGGATCAGCTCCATAGCGTCCCTCCAGATACTGCTTATCATAGGCCGCAGTATTTTTGATTCGGTCGTTATCTTCCCCGCGGATTTCATGCAACGAGTAGATCTCGCTTTCATGGGAAGCATTCTCCGCGGTAAACCAGATCTCATCACGGCGGAATATGGTATTTTTTAAGGTATACATGTCATGGGATGTGAATAAAAGCTGGGCCCCGTTTTTGTTGATCTCTTTATTTTTGAACAGGAAAATGACATAGCGCAAAAGCTTCGGATGAAGCTTTGCATCCAGTTCATCAATGATCACCATGCGTCCTTCTCTCAGGGCAAGCAAGATCACCGGAAGGGCAGCAATAAGCTTTTTGGTTCCATCGGACTCCTGGGAGAACGGCAATTCATATTCATGGGAAGATAACGTGCGCTGCATAAAGAGCTGTTTTGTATCTTCATCATAGCGGTACCCGGTGATATCAATATCCATATCATTTAAAGCGCGGATGAACTGCTCCTTATATGGCGCATCTTTGGCCAGCAGGATCTGATGCTCCACTACGGGATTTGCATAGCTGCGGATAATGCAGCTTTCAAACCAGGTTATAACCTCGCTGATGACCGGAATGTCATAGTTAATGGCCAGGAAGGACAGATACGGCATTTTGGGGTTGATGCTGGTGTTCAGGCTTTTTTTATTGATTGTATAGCCAAGGGAAATGCTGTCAGCCTCACGTTCAAAAATCATGGCAGTTTTTTTTCCGGTGACTGCTTTTCTGTAAAGGGATTCCGATATAACCTCATCATTTTTTAAAGCGAGGTAGTAGCAGTATTCATTTTTTCCGATCCGGAAAAACATCCGGAACTCGGTCGGTTCATTTTTGGAGGTTTCATCGAACAGAAAGGGAACTGCATCAATTTTCTGCTGAAGAATGAAGCCCTGTCTGTTTTTTCCTAATTCATTCACCGGTTTTACCACCGTAGAGATGACGCAGGCAAGGGCCTGCAGCAGGTTTGACTTTCCGCCGCCATTTGGACCGTAGACGACATTAACCGGCAGAAGATCAGAAGCAGAAGCCTCAGTGATCAGTGTATCTTTGAATTCAGGCAGTACGGCAGCCTGGTAATCTAACGTAGTTTCATTTTTATAGGACTTAAAATTTTGAAAAGTAAACTGGCATAACATGATTAGAAGCCTCCTTTCCCTTATAGTATAATCACAAAAAATCAAAATATCAAGCCATATATTCGATATAAGAAAATAAATTTACGAAAATAGAATATAAAACGGTATTTTGTGAACTATTTCTTTTTTATAAGTGTTTCCTTCCATTTTTCAGGTCCTATACCGATTTGTTTTACAAAACATTTTGTAAAATAACTAGCATCTCCAAAACCGCATTGATCTGCTATTTCGCAAATCGGAAGAGAACTGTACTGAAGAAGTTTTTTTGCATGTTCCATGCGTCAGGACAGAATATAATCGGAGATAGTCTGATCGCATTCTTTATGGAAACGGGAGCAAAGATAAGTTCTGGATAAATGACATGCGGCGGCAATATCACTTAGACGGAGACTGGAAGTAAAATTTAGACGGATGTAACGGCGTGCGGTGGCGATTCCTTCAGAAAATCCGGTTTCTGTCTGCAAATGTATCTTGTTAAAAAAGGACGAGATTAAAGCGCGGTGGAATTCTGCCAATTCTTTTGATGTTCGGCATCGTTCCCATTGTTGGCGTTGATAGAGGATGGAAGGTATGGAATGCTCTTTCAGGTGTTCGTGAAGAACGGAGGAAAGCAGCAGAAATTCTGTAAATACCAGTTCCCTCATATAGGAAAACAATGGAGAAGAAGTCAAAAGAAGTGTCTGTTCCCATGTTTTGGAAGAGAGAGTCAGAGCCTTTGGATCCTGAAGAGAAAAATCCCGGACACAGTCCATGTACTGGCACGCATAGTTATGGGCGGTCTGGTCAGCTTCATGAATCAGGAAAAAGGATTCCGAACTGGTCAGTGACTTCTTTATACGGGCAGGTGTGATTGGTGTGAATGGTTTTCCAAGTTCCTCTGAAAGATAGTTGAGCAGTTTATTAAATGTTTCCTCATCAATATGGGTGAGAGAATGGAAATAAATCAGGAGCTCCTTTGTGGGCTTTATACCATATTCGGCCAGAAGAAGGCGAAAATCTGTTTCTGATAATGTTTCTGTAAAGATAGGGCCGATTAGCAGATAATCTTCTTTACGTGGAAGTAATAAATTATGAATCTTAAATGGAAAGCAGATATGGCAGGGAGTCTGGGAGGCATGGAGGGCAGAAATATCCATGGTCTGGTAGAACTGGTTAAGGAGGCTTACCAGTTCTAATGGACAGTCTGTATTTACCTGTTTGGATCATCCAGAGGTAATTTCAGGATATAGGCAGGAAGTTTTAACAGTTGAATGAATTCTTCAAGGTGTGTTTCATTATACATAAAGATCATCATTCCTTTTTTAATTATAGAAATATATTACTATAAAACGAAATATATTTCTATAGTAAACATGGAGAATGTGTTATGATTTTAACAAAAAGAAAGGCGGTAATCTGGAATGAAAAATTATATGGATCTGACTGGGCGGGTGGCAATAGTAACAGGTGCTTCTTCCGGCTTAGGATATGAATATTGCAAAGCATTGGCAGAGAATGGTGCAAAAGTGGCTGCCTTTGCCAGAAGAAAGGAAAAGCTGGAAAAGCTGGCAGCAGAGATTAAAGAAGCCGGCGGCGAATGTCTTCCAGTTCCCTGTGATGTAATGGAGGAAGATCAGATTATTGCAGGAGTTCAGAAAGTCATTGATACATATGGAAAAGTGGATATTCTTGTAAATAATGCAGGTTCTATGGCGTATTGTCCGACTACTGAACTGACCTTAGAAGCCTGGGATAAGGTGGTGCGCTTATCCATTACGGGATATTTTTTAATGGCAAGAGAATGTGCAAAGAGCATGATCAAAAATCACTACGGACGTATTATCAACATTGCCAGTATGTATGGACGGATTGCATCTTTCCATCATCCAATTTTGGCTTATAATACTACCAAGGGTGCTGTGCCAAACTTTACGAGAGGGTTAGCGCAGGAATGGGCTCAGTACGGTATTACTGTGAATGCCATTGGCCCAGGAGAGTTTCCATCTGAAATGATGGTATTTGATGATGCAGCTCTGGAAGAATTAAAAAAGAGGTGTCCGATTGCCAGACCAGGTAAAATAGAAGAATTGTGTGGTCAGCTGCTGTTATTTGCATCTGAAAATTCTGCTTATACTACAGGTCAGACAATCTATATTGACGGTGGTTGGACATCTGTATAGTATCCCTGATTTAGTTGTATGGTTATGAAAATGAAAAGATCTGGATCCCAGACAATCTGGGATTTCCAGATCTTTTTGCACCCTGAAAAGGGCAGTTCGTATACTGATGCGTGACGTTACGCATTGGTTTCATATCTATATGAAAAAATAATAAAAATTTTTGAATCCTGTGAAACTTTTTCGGGTGCTAACACGTCTAATTAGTGTAATAAAAATAGAATAAGATCTATAGTTTGGAGGCTTAATTATGATGAAAAGAAATCTTATTGCAATTTTAATGATGACCGCTGCTTTGGCGTCCGGATGCGGGGCTAAGGCATCTGATACAACCACAACTGCGGCAACTCAGGCAGAAACGACCCAGGCAGCAACAACTCAGGCGGGAGCAAGCCAGACAGAGACAACACAGGCTGCATCTCAGGAAGCAGAAGCAAAAACGGAAGTGATTACAGGAAAGATTGAAGAAATCAAGGACTTTATGTTTACAATCGAGAATGATCAGGGCACATATGCCATGACATTTGATACTGCACCGGAAGGTCTGGCAGATGTAAAGGAAGGGGATCAGGTAACGGTAACCTATACAGGAGAACTCAGTGAGGTAGATGCTTTTACCGGAACCATTATTTCAGTAGAAAAGGCAGATTAATAGGAATACTAGCCCAAGAAGATCCAGCATAGTACGGGCTGCCGGAGCTCCTCATAAGGCCTGGCAGGTCGGCTTATGGTGAAAAGGCACAGACAGATGATTACAGCATGAACCGCTGCTGCGTGGAAGTCAAAACCATGTAGCAGCGGTTTTTCTTTATTTTAATCTGGCTGACAGGTGTTTCTATGATTACATCATAACCGCAGCATTCGGTATCCAACTCCGATGTGGGTTTGAATCTGCGGGGGAGAGTCTGGCGCTGATTCCAGTTTTTCCGGCCTGGATCTGGCCTCTGCTGTTCCATGCGCAGATGATTTTTACGCAGCAGGGCCAGAACCGATTGATCCACCGTCTGCCCGAAGAAGGACCAGTAGGTTCCGGTATCCACAACGACTAGGCTGGTAACGCAGACAGAGGTAGTGGAGGTAAAAAGGGCATCCAAGAACGGGGTGACGTGGTGACCGCTCGAAGATATAGGAAGCATCAGGAGCAGGCACCGGCCAGGATCACTCCGGCGAAGCCTAGAACAATAATCTGAAATGAGTTTAATGGTTTTTTTACAGGAGATTTCATGGATAAACTCCCATTCTTTGCAAGCTGCCTTGCTGCGGTTTTCTTACTTATCATTATAGAAAAGTTGAATTTAAGAAGGTACAAAAGTATTCTGCCCGGTGTTAAGACGGTATAAAGATATAAATTTTCTGGTGCAAATCCTATATATGGAAGAGCAATTTTTCGTAATGCGTCGTAATTTTCGCCATATGCAATCGGATATCCTCAAATTTTCTTTGCTCCCTCAACTTTTTTCTCCTCCCGATAGGGTGTCTCTTGCTTCTTTTCCTTGTTTGCCGGCGCATCAGCGCCGTTTTCACTTACCTTTCCATTTTCCTTTCTTTTTATCCATTGAGTGCGCCGCCTGATGGCGGCAAACGCCTGAGGGCGTGCGAACAAGGTAGCTGGAACGTAGCGAAGCCAATTTTCTTTCGGGAGGTCAAAAAAGTAGTGGGAGAGAGGGAAAAAAGGGAGGTTATCCAATTGCATATGGCGAAAATTATGACGTATTATGTGTTACTGCTGCTCTTTTAGATAAATCGGTATTATTTTAAGATAAAAACTTTCTCAAACTACTCCTTATACGCTTCTTTTCCTTGCTTTCCAGGCTCAATTGTTGTAGAATGAATGCGACACACAAATTTTCATACTATTTCAAAATTGATCGTTCTCTTTACCGGGGACGATCAATTTTTTTGTCTGATTTCCATATCCTATGACTTCTCTACGTATCTGAAATTTCTGAGCTCTGCATTCCCATATATTTCAAGGGCCGCTTAAAAAGATAAATTTCTATTATTGCAACATCGAAAATAATTCTCTTGTATCATGAAGCATTCTGCGTTACGTTGTAGATAATCCATACATAAGAGAAAAGGAGAAGCGCGCATGTCCCAGGAATACATTACCTTTACAATCGGGCAAAAAAAGAATATTGCCCTGATCGCTCATGACAACGAAAAACCGAAACTGATTGCATGGTGCAAAGAGCATAAAGCAGAGCTGGAGAAACATAATCTTTACGGAACAGGCACAACGGCTCGCATGATCACAGATCAGACCGGCCTTACTGTAAAAGGTTATAACAGCGGCCCATTAGGTGGAGACCAGCAGATTGGCGCCAAGATTGTGGAGGGTGTCATTGACTTCGTGATCTTCTTTTCGGATCCACTGACAGCGCAGCCTCATGATCCGGATGTAAAGGCTCTGATGAGAATTTCCCAAGTCTACGATATTCCAATGGCCGTCAATAAATCTACTGCGGATTTTATGATCACATCCTGTTATATGAACCGCGATTACCAGCATGAGGTAATCAATTTCAAACAGCATATTGCAGATCGGGCAGAAACGCTGTAGGTGTCTGCCTGAAGCACGAAATAAGACCGGTCCGTCACGCCGGTCTTATATTTTTCTGCTCATTCAAACTTGAATGTTTTTCTTTGTTTGGAATATGCTGCAGCCTGGCCATACATTTACATTTAACTGCTGCGACCGTTTCTTAAGAGCTCCTGCAGGATCCCATTCCAACACCTTTTTGCTTTCCGAATGCCCGTATATGAAAAATTTGAATATTCCGTCCAATCAATAGAAATATGTAAGAAATTGTTAATCCCCTCTTTCTTGTCAGATATTCCTATTATTTCTATAATGGAAGTAGATACAAAATTGAAAATTCGGCTGTTTCCTGGAAAGGAGATGACATGATGAAACATAAGAAGCGAGTGTGGTGGTCCTTTAATTTATGGGAGGCGGATGCCTTTGAACAGTACCTGGAAGAAATGGCAGCGCAGGGCTGGTTTCTGGAGAGCGTTGGCGGTTCTGTCATGAAGTTTCATAGAGCGGAACCGGAAAAGAGACAATATGCAGCCCTTCTGGTTCCAGAAAGTTCTTCCCTTACAGGTGCGGACAGCTGGAAAGCAGAACAGTTCCGTAAGCAGTGCCAGGAAGCCGGCTGGAATTTTGAATGCAGCGGTACTTTCTGGCAGATTTTTTATACGACGGATGATACCGTGGAGCGCACAGGGGACATGACCGAAGAAAAGCAGTTCCTGATCCAGAAGTCACTTTCCTGGACCTGGTCGGTGAAGCTTTGTTACCCTGTTCTGATCGTATTGGAGGCATGGGCGGTATACCGATACTTGCAAAATCCAGGGAAACTGTTTTCCGATTCCATGCTGCTTCTTCTTAATCTTCTTATGGTTGGGATCTTTGTGTCCTGGACCGTTTCATATGTACGGATTTTCCGGTGGGTCCATAAGACTACCTCTGCTTTCAAAAATGGAAAACCATTTCCGAAAATGGATCTTAAGCGGAAGGTAAACTTTAAAAAGCACATCATTGTATTTGACGGCATGCTGATACTGGGAGTCCTGGCGCTGGCATTTTCTTCTTCCATGAGTGCCTTTGTCGGATTTATGATCTCTTCCGTACTCATTGTAGCGATTTCCTTCTTTATAAGAAACTGGATCCGGAATAATGGAAGTGGTGATAGCCGCGATGACTGGATTGGATACATGGTTGGCGTCGCTGTGATCTGCATGATCACCATTCCCCTGTGTAACGCGGTCACGTCACATTTTCTGGGAAATGAGGAACCGGACACTGATAAAAAGCAAACCATATTTGCAAGCTGCCAGAGTGATGAATTTAGAGTAAATGGCTCTGGAACTCCAGTAGGCGTTACCATATATACAAGCCCCATTCCATGGATCATTCGCAAAACCAGTGAGTGTTATCCAAAAGACATGTCCGATTTGTGGGACCAGACCGAGCAGAAACTTCCGGCCGAAATGGAAAGTCTTTCAAATGGTATGGAAGTGGCCTGGTACCGCTATATGTTCCGGAAAGATGAAACTAATCCGGATCCAGAAAGCAATGCTTCCGTGAATAAGGAGGAACCTGCTCTGGATGAGGTAATTTTAAAAGATAAATCACACCTGATCATTCTGGATTTCGGTGGTGGAACAGATCTGGCCGGCCTGAAGGAAGCAGTGGCTGCTTTCGAAGAGGATGATAAACCATATATGGGGGCACCGAAAATAGTTCTTGATGGACATAACTATTTTGCAACGGAATTATGTATTGTGAACGAGGTGCCTGAAAGGTATTTATATGCCGGCGAATTAACTGACCAGGAGAAGAAATATGCTTTCATTGATGGAAGCAAGTACTATACACCAAATAGTGATGGAGTGCCTGAAGACTTTTATATTTATCAGGAGTGTGGGACTCCAGTAAGCGAACACGAAGTGGATAATACTAAACGTCAGTGGGCGTATGTCAAATGGAGACTGGAAGATTAACAATATTGAGAGGTATCTATATGGAAAATAAGAGATTTGAAATTACTGAAACCGCTGGAAGTGTAAAGGGTTTTTATGTGGTAGTAGATAAAGAAACCGGTGTCAATTATGTTGTTGCAAAGTTTGGCACTGGTGTTGGCATTTGCCCTTTAATTGATAAAAATGGAAAACCCATTGTTACAGAGTAATTGCCTATAGAAAAGAGGTTTCCCACGCAACATGAACATCGGTTGCCTTCGAAATGAGTGATCAGCAAGCCGATGTCTCCTTTGATAGATATTGCCGTTTTGAACTGGAATCAACTGTATTCCTTTATTGTGAACGATTCCAATTGTATTTCTGTAAAGATTACGGATGAAACCAGGTACTCATGAAGAAATTATTATAGAAGAAGATGCTTATCCGTATGTATTCTATTTGGCATCTATTCCTTCGGAGTACATTTTTATTGATGCCGAAGGAAATGCACTTAATGACAACTACTGGCTTATAGGACTGTGAAATCGGGATTTGGAGGTAAAAAGCATGATGAAGCTCGATAATTTTATTAATATGATGACAGGACACTTTAATAACAAAGAGCAGTTTGATAATATGCAGAGAGAAGGGAAAACAT
>ERZ791886.742-NODE-742-length-18982-cov-2.314049_pt1 | contig 18982 bp, 15 predicted proteins | sample MGYA00510158_ERZ791886 | MGnify/ENA primary metagenome ERZ791886 (study PRJEB30046, sample SAMN00792063) | human gut metagenome | study: EMG produced TPA metagenomics assembly of the A metagenome-wide association study of gut microbiota in type 2... | reverse complement strand
CTTTATCAAAGTATGAAAAAAATAGAAATGAATTTACTTCCTCAATGTTAGTATTAACATTAGTGTTAAATGCTATAGTTTTATTAGTTGTTTTATGTGGTTATAAAAGTGTGGCCAATTTGGTTGGTTTACCTTTTTACTTTATTATTTTTATGTTTGGAGAAACAATTTTGACACCGGCAGTCTATTATTGGTCTGAGCGAAAGCGGTTTGAATATGATTATAGGAAATTAATTATATTTACAATATCTCGATCTTTTTTTATTCCAATAGTAGGAATTCTGTTTACTGTTTGGGGAAATGGTAAAGCGGAATATAGGATAATTGCAACAGTTCTTGTAGAAATACTCTTTTGTCTGCCGTTGTTTGGTTTTCAGCTATTTAAGGGGAAAACTTTTTTTAATAAAGAATATTGGAAATATGCGCTATCTATGTCAATTCCTATTTTGCCACATTATTTATCAGGGGTAATTTTGAATCAGGGCGATAGAATTATGATTGATAAAATGGTAGGAAAAGAAGCTGTTGCGTATTATGGTTTAGCATATAGTATTGGTATGATTGCGCAAATATTAGTTACAGCAATTAATAGTGCGATTACACCTTGGATGTATGAAAAATTCAAACAGAAAAAAATAGAAAGTATGAAACAAACAATAACAGCTTTGTTTTTGTTTGTTTCGTTTATTTCAATTTTTATTATGTTAATAAGTCCTGAGTTGATATTAATTTTTGGCTCTAATAAATATATGGATGCAGCAAAGATTATTCCTCCAGTTTCTGCAAGTGTATTATGTATATTTATGTATAATATATTATCTTTGCCCCAGTTTTATTATGAAAAAACAAAATTTTTTACTGTGTCGTCAGTTTTTGCAGCAGTGATTAATATACTTTTAAATTGGATATTTATTAGACAATTTGGCTATGTTGCCGCTGGATATACTACACTAATATGTTATATCTTATATGCATTGGGGCATTGGTATATTAGCAAAAAAATTTTAGAAGTTAAAAATAATGGTGAAAGTATGATTTCTTTACATTTTATCATTTTTATATTTGTCTTATTAATTGCTGGATGTATTGTAAGTACTTTATTAATTAAAATATGGGTTGTTAGATATGCTTTAATATTTGCATTTTTAATTATATTAATTATGAAGAAAAATAAATTATTGAATATATATTCGGCTATAAAAAGTAAAGGAGAACAGTGATAGTGAACAAGTTAATTGGGGTGATTAGAGAGCAAGGATGGAAGAGACTGTTTCAGATTACTTATGAAGTAAAAATAAATAATTTGATAACCAAATTTGTTTCGATAATATTTAGACGAAGTGGGTTGAAAAATATAATTGTAATTGAAAGTCACAATGATTTTGATTGTAATGGAGGTGCCTTTTATAATTATTTAATCGAACATGGATATAATCAAAAATATTTAATTGTCTGGCTATTAAAAAAGAAAAACGATATTAAGCTGCCGTATAATGTGAAAAAGTTTTTACTTCATAGACCTTCAATATTAAAAAGCTATTACATTTCTCGAGCCAAAATATTTACTTCAGATGAAGTAGTTCCTAAGGCAAGGGATGATCAAAAAATGTATTATTTTGATCATGGTTCAATTTGTTTAAAAAATTGTAAACCTTTTTTTAATATGTCTAGGAAAAAAATTGATTATTTTTTTTCCCCGTCTCCAAATTATGACGCGATATATTGCAATCAAATGTCAATTGAGTATCCAAATAAAAAAATGCTTTATTTAGGATATCCTAGACATGATATTTTTTATGTGGACTCAGAAAAAGAAATAGAAAAATTGACTTTAAAAAAATACAATAAAGTAATTTTGTGGATGCCAACTTTTAGAAAAGGTGGTGGTTTTAAAAGAAATGACTCATTGCTAGATTTTGAGTATGGAATACCGTTGATTAATACGGAGAAAGATTTTTGTGAAATAAATGATATTTTGAAAAAAAACAATACTTTATTGATTATAAAAATACATCCGAAGCAGGATATAGATACAATAAAAAAACTAAAAACAATATGTTTTGAAAATGTTTTTATTGTAGATAACGATGTTGTTAAAGAAAAAAATATTGATGTGTTCAAATTGTTAAAGAATACAGATGCATTGATAAGTGATTACTCATCTATAACATATTCATACATTCTATTGGATAAGCCAATTGCACATGTGTTTTCGGATGTAAACGAATTTAAGTTAGGTTTTGCAATGGAAAATTATGAAGATTATGTTGTAGGGGAAAAATTATATTCAATAGAGGATATGAAGAGATTTATTAATGAAATTTATGATGGGAAGGATTTATACAAAGAAAAAAGACGAAAACTTACAAATTATTTATATTTATATCAAGATGGAAAAAGCTGTGAACGTATTGTTGAATTTATGAATTTATAAAAAATTAGTATGTTCGTATAGAAGACAAAATATGACTGATAAATTATAGTTGTATTTCTACTGGTTGGAGGTTAGTATGTGTACAAGTATTTTACATGAAATAGAAAATAAAAAAATTCTTATAACTGGAGCCACTGGTTTGATAGGTCAAAATATTATTAAATCTATCTTAAAATATAATATTGAGTACGATGGTAATATACAAATATATGCTTTAGTAAGGAATGTTGATAAAGCGGAAAGAATATTTGGTCTGAGTTCTTATATAAAATATATAGAAGGAAACGTAATAGATGCTGAAATCGACTGTGAAGTAGATTATGTTATTCACTCAGCAAATACTACTTCTAGTAAAGAATTTGTTATGCATCCAGTAGATACAATTTCGGTTGCTGTTGATGGAACAAGAAATATTTTGGAACAAATTAAAGATAAAAATATTACAAAATTTATATATTTGTCATCCATGGAAGTGTATGGAACTCCTCAAGATGATTTGAAAATAAATGAGGAACATAGTTCTAATTTGGATACAATGCAGGTTAGAAGTTGTTATCCGGAAAGTAAAAGAATGTGTGAAAATATTTGTATTGCATATGCTTCTCAATATAATATACCTGTCAATGTAATAAGATTGACTCAGACGTTTGGTAGAGGGGTTGCTTATAGTGATGGAAGAGTATTTGCGGAATTTGCGAGATGTGTTATTGAAAAAAAGAATATTGTTTTAAAGACGAAAGGGAAAACAATGCGTTCATATTTATCTGTTGATGATGCAGTATCTGCGATTTTTCACGTTTTGGTTAAAGCCCCCAGAAATGAAGCGTATAATGTAGCTAATGAACAAACATATTGTTCCATATACGAGATGGCAAATTTGGTTGCAGATAAATTGACTAATAATAGCATAGAAGTAAAAATTGAAGAAGATAATAATTGTAATAGTGGATTTGCTCCAGAATTGCATATGAATTTGGATACTACAAAAGTTAAACAATTAGGTTGGGAGCCTAAAAATGATTTGATAAATATGTATATAGATATGATTGATTATATGAAAAAACATATAGGATAATTAAAAATATGCCCTGCATGATAAGTTCATAAGAAGATTATAGTATTCAGAATTATCTTAGATTATAAAGTTAGGAAATTAGTAGTTAAATGACTGGATGACAATAACGTGATTGGATGAAAGCTGGGAGATAGAATTCCGATCTCTTAGCTTTTTATATCACGTTGAGTTCATAAGAAAGGAAAAAAATATTTTCATGAACAAACAAGAATCAGATATTTTGAACAACTTATTAGTAGAACCATTTATTAATCAAAGGATTTTATCGGAGACAAGTGGACATTCATTAGGAGTTGTAAATAAATGTATTAAAAATCTAATGAAGGAAGAGTATCTTGATGATTATGTTCGTCCTACCGAAAGAGCAAGAGAGGAATTTAGAAACAAAGCACCTCAAAATGCGATTATATTAGCTGCAGGATTCGGAATGAGAATGGTTCCAATTAATACACAAAGTCCTAAGGCACTGATGGAAGTTAATGGAGAACCTTTAATTGAAAGAATTATAAAACAATTACATGAAGTGGGGGTTATGAATATTTGTATAGTAGTTGGTTTTATGAAGGAACAATTTGAATATCTTATTGATGAATATGGAGTAGAATTGATAGTTAACGAAGAGTATTCATCAAAAAATAATTTACATTCATTAGCTTTGGCCTCAGAATATCTTTCAAACACATATATTATTCCATGTGATATATGGTGTGATAGAAATCCTTTTCACAGGCACGAACTTTATTCATGGTATATGGTTTCTGATCTTGTTGATAATGAGAGCAATGTTCGCGTTAACCGGAAAAATGAATTGGTGTCGGTTCCGGAAAGACAAGGCGGTAATGCGATGGTGGGTATTTCGTATTTAGTTAAGGAACAGAGCGAGAGAGTTAAAGAAAGATTGATGGTATTTGATAATAATTCTAGATATGATGGGGCATTTTGGGAAGAAACTCTTTATGAGAATGACAGAATGATTGTTCAGGCAAGAGTTGTTCATGCTAATAATGTGGTGGAAATCAATACATACGAGCAACTTCGTGAACTAGATGAAGAATCTAACCATCTTAAATCAGATGCAATCAGTATTATTGCTAAGACGCTTGGTGTTTCAGATTCCGATATCGTTAATATTACAGTGTTAAAAAAGGGAATGACAAACAGATCTTTTTTGTTCTCATGCAAAGATAAAAAATATATCATGCGTATTCCAGGTGAAGGAACGGATCAATTGATTAATAGGAGAGAAGAAGCAGAAGTATATAAACTAATTAATGGTAAACATATTTGCGATAATATTGCATATATCAATCCAGAGAATGGTTATAAGATAACTGAGTTTTTAGAAGGTTCTAGAACTTGTGATCCGGATAATGTTGATGATTTGAAAGCCTGTATGAAAAAGCTTCGAACTTTTCATAGACAGAAACTTATTGTTAATCATGAGTTTAATATTTTTGAAAAAATAGAATTTTACGAAAGTCTATGGAACGGGAAAACGTCAATTTATAGAGATTATACAAAAACAAAAGAAAATGTATTTAATTTGAAAAAGTATATTGACGAGCATGTAGAGACAAGATGTCTTACTCATATTGATGCAGTACCAGATAATTTCTTATTTACATTAGATGGAGACATTCGGTTAATTGACTGGGAGTATGCTGGAATGCAGGATCCCCATGTAGATATTGCAATGTTCTGTATTTATGCGCTTTATAACAAACGTCAGGTCGACCGTTTAATTAATATCTATTTTGAAAATAAATGTCCAGATGAAATACGAATCAAAATTTATTGCTATATTGCAGCTTGCGGACTCCTTTGGAGCAATTGGTGTGAATACAAGAGAAGTCTTGGTGTTGAATTTGGAGAGTATTCATTACGACAGTATAGATATGCAAAGGATTACTATAAAATTGTAATGGAGGAATTAAATGAAAGTAAATAATGCTATTATTATGGCAGCTGGAACAGCAAGTCGATTTGCTCCTTTATCATTTGAGAAGCATAAGGCACTTATTGAAGTGAAAGGTGAAATTTTAATCGAGAGACAAATTAGGCAGCTTCAAGAAGCAGGAATAAAAGAGATTATAATTGTAACGGGATATATGGCAGAACAATTTGAATACTTAAAAAAGAAATATGGCGTTGTGTTAGTTCATAATCCGGATTATTTAATTCGAAATAATAATGCGAGTATTTATGTTGTGAGAGAGTATCTAAAAAATTCTTATATTTGTTCGTCAGATAATTATTTTCTTAACAATCCATTTGAAGTGGAAGTTGATGAGAGCTATTATTCGGGAGTTTATGTTAAGGGTGAAACAAACGAATGGTGTATTGAAGAAGATAATGGAAGAATTAAGAATGTAGTTGTCGGTGGGAAAGATTCCTGGATAATGCTTGGCCATGTATTTTGGTCGGAGGAATTTAGTAAAAGATTTCTTTCTATTCTCGAAACAGAGTATGAGTGGCCAGAAACGGCAGATAAATTGTGGGAGGATATATATATCGATCATATTAGTGAGTTGGATATGAAAATCCGAAAGTATCCTTCAAATTTCATTTTTGAATTTGATACGTTAGATGAACTTCGTAAGTTTGATAGTTCTTATATTGAGGATACTCGTTCTTCAATTCTAAAAAGTATTGCTCATAGGTTGAAAACTGAGGAAAAAAATCTTATGAATGTTATAGCTTTTAAAGATAAAAATAATGCAGCTGCTGGTTTTACATTTGAAGTGGGGCATAAATATAAATACTATTACGAAACACAGGAATTGGAGGAATTATAATCATGAATAAGTTGAAAAGTGGTAGAATTGATTGGTTGATAACATTAGCCCCATTCATTATTATTATGATTTTGGCAGGTGTACTGTTTATTTTTCCAGAACAGTCAAATAATATTATTGGACAAGTGAGGTTTTTCTTTGGAGATACCTTAGGCATTTATTACCTTGTTATAGGCCTTGGAGTACTTTTGATTTCTATTTTTCTTTCTTTTTCAAAATGCGGCAATGTTGTTCTTGGAGAACCAGATGAAAAACCTAAGTATTCGTTTTTTGCTTGGGGGAGTATGATGTTTACATGTGGCCTTGCTGCGGATATTCTGTTTTACTCTTTCGCAGAATGGGTAATGTATGCTACAAATCCTCATATTGAGGAACTTGGCTCAATTGCAGAATGGGCAGGAGTATTTCCTTTGTTTCACTGGAGCTTCATTCCATGGGCGTTTTATCTTGTTCTTGCAGTAGTATTTGGGTTTATGCTTCATGTCAGGAAGAAAAATCGTCAGAGATATTCTGAAGCTTGTCGTCCAATTATTGGAAAACATGCTGATGGTATATTAGGAAGAATTATTGATTTATTTGCTTTATTTGCCTTACTTGCGGGTACTGCAACTACGTTTAGTGTGGCCACTCCTCTTATGGCTGCTATTATTGTAGAACTTTTTGGAATTACAATTAGTCGTACGGTGGTAACAATTATTATCCTATTAATTACGTGTGCCGTATACACTTATGCAGTACTTCATGGATTTAAAGGTATCAGTTTCTTGGCAAAGCTTTGTATTTATTTGTTTTTTGGACTTCTAGTTGTAGTGCTTCTCTGTGGAGGGCAGGGAAGATTTATTATTGAGAATGGCTTTCAGAGTCTTGGTAAGATGATTCAAAACTTTATAGAACTTAGTACATATACAGATCCATCAAGAACAAGTAATTTTGCCCAGGATTGGACAATATATTATTGGGCTTATTGGATGGTTTGGAGTATTGCTGCGCCATTCTTTATAGGAAATATTTCAAGAGGTAGAACTATTAAACAGACAATTCTTGGAGGTTATGTTTTCGGGGTTGGTTCAACAATTGTAAGTTTTGTAGTTCTTGGTAATTATGGTTTAGGATTACAAGTAAGTGGTAGAGCAGATTTTATTGCTCAGTATGCGGCAGATGGAGATTTATATGGTTTGATTCTTAGCATTATAAACACAATGCCTGCAGCTAAATTTATTCTTGTTATTACGATGGTGTGTATGATAGCTTTCTATGCCACATCATTTGATTCTATTGCATATACGGCAGCTTGCTATAGTTATAAAAAGCTTGAAGAAAATGAGCACCCACATAAGTTAGTTTCACTACTTTGGTGTATTCTTCTTATTGTGCTTCCAATTGCGCTTGTATTTTCGGAGAGCTCAATGAATAATATTCAAAGCATTAGTATTATATCTGCATTCCCAATTGGTATCATTATGATTATAATGATATGGGGATTTATAAAGGATATTAAAATATATATGAAGAAAGAATTAAAAGGAAAAGAGTGGCAGAATAACTAAATTATGGGATAAAAGGGGTCTGTCCCCATAAATGCCGAGTGAAATTCCTTAAAGTTTTCTAAAAAACATATTAAATAAAATTCATACTTTTCCAATATATTTTCCTTCCAGAAAAGGAAACGGTATGCTATCCTATATACATCATTAGAGTTTCAAACCTACATAAGCTCTTCTGAAAAACAAATCATAGAAGGTGGTGAAGTCCATGGGAAGAAAGGATATCATCACAAAAGAGTACATGGAGGACACAGAGGTTTTTGCGGATGTGTTCAACCATATGATTTACAAAGGAGAAAAGGTCATTGACCCTAAGAATTTGAAGGAACTGGATACGGCGAATGTAATTATTCCATATGGAGCTGATGGGGCGGAGGGGCCATATCAGAAATATCGGGATGTGTTTAAGATCCTGTGTGCCATGGAAGATGAAAACGCGGTGTATTTGCTCCTGGGAGTGGAGAACCAATCCAATGTTCATTATGCAATGCCAGTGAAAAATATGGTTTACGATTCGCTGGAGTATGCAGCGCAGGTGCAGAAAGCAGAGGCTTCTCATAAAAAAGCGCGGAAGGAGAAAGATCCTAAGGAGAAGAAACCGGATTCCGCAGAGTTTCTTTCAGGCTTTTACAGAGAAGACAGGCTGCTTCCGATTATAACAGTAGTTGTGTATTTCGGGGCTGATAGCTGGGATGCGCCTAGGTCGTTACATGAGATGTTGGTGGTACAGGATAAAAACATATTGTCGTTGGTTCCTGACTATCGGATTAATCTGATTGCACCAGGGGAGATGAGCGAAGATGAGTTGGAATATTTTACTTCTAATTTCCGGGAAGTGATGAAGTTCATCAAATATTCTGGTGATGGAGAGAAATTAGAGCGGTTTGTAAATGCGAATGCAGCATTTGAAAATGTGGATAGGAAGGCTGTCCGTGTAATGGAGGAGATGACTGGAATGAAGATAGAAAGAAAAGAAGAGGAAGAAACGGTGAATGTTTGTAAGGGACTTCGGGATTTACAGGAAAAGGGACGAGTTGAAGGAATCCAGATCGGTGCAGAACATGAACAGCGACTTACCAAAGCTCTGCTGAATGACAACCGCATTGACGACCTAAAGCGTGCCCTTGAAGATCCCGCTTTTCGCCAAAAACTCTTGGAAGAGTATGGAATTGACTAAACAGTTATAGAGGAGAGAACAAATTTTATGTGTGGTATCGTGTCCTACACCGGCCATTCCCAGGCCGCGCCCATCCTTCTGGATGGTTTATCGAAACTGGAATACCGCGGCTATGACTCAGCCGGTCTTGCCGTTCGGGACGGGGAGAACAAGACAAGAATCGTAAAGGCGAAGGGCCGCCTGAAAGCTTTATCAGAGAAAACCGATCATGGTCATGCTCTGGCAGGTACCTGTGGTATCGGTCACACCCGTTGGGCTACCCACGGCGAACCTTCTGAGACAAATGCCCATCCACATACCTCCGATGATGGAAATGTGGTTGGTGTTCACAATGGTATCATTGAGAATTACCAGGAACTGAAGAATAAGCTTCTTCGCAAGGACTATGAGTTCTATTCTTCTACAGACACCGAAGTGGCAGTGAAGCTCATCGATTACTATTACAAGAAATATGAGCATACTCCGGTGGATGCCATCAACCATGCCATGGTCCGTATCCGCGGTTCCTATGCCCTGGCGGTCATGTTCCAGGATTATCCCGGGGAGATTTACGTTGCCCGCAAGGACAGTCCTATGATCATCGGCGTGGAGAACGGAGACTGCTATGTGGCTTCTGATGTTCCGGCGATTCTGAAATATACCCGCAATGTTTATTATATTGGAAATCTGGAGATGGCACGTCTGGAAAATGGGACCGTTACCTTTTACAATCTGGACGGAGATGAGATTGAGAAAAAGCCAACGCAGATCAAATGGGATGCAGAAGCAGCTGAAAAAGCAGGCTACGAGCATTTCATGCTGAAGGAGATCCATGAGCAGCCAAAAGCCGTTCAGGATACGTTGAATTCTGTATTAAAGGATGGTGCTATCGACCTGTCTTCTGTGGGACTTACGGAGGAAGAGTTTCAGTCTTTTTCCCAGGTATATATTGTGGCATGTGGTTCTGCCTATCACGTAGGCGTGGCATGTCAGTATGTGCTGGAGGATCTGGCGCAGCTGCCGGTACGTGTGGATCTGGCATCTGAGTTCCGTTACCGCAGCATGCCTCTGGATCCCAACGGTCTGGTGATCGTGATCAGCCAGTCCGGCGAGACTGCAGACAGCCTTGCAGCCCTCCGTCTTGCGAAAAAGAAGGGGCTGAAAACCCTTGGAATTGTCAATGTGGTGGGAAGCTCCATTGCCCGGGAAGCAGATAATGTATTTTATACCCTTGCTGGTCCGGAGATTGCAGTTGCCACAACGAAAGCCTACAGCACCCAGCTGATCGCCGGTTATTGCCTTGCCGTTCAGTTTGCGCTGGTGCGGGGCTGTATTTCCAAGGGGCGCTATCAGGATCTTATCTCCCAGCTTCAGTGTCTTCCTGAGCAAATCCAGAAGATCCTGGACGACAAGGAGCGGATCCAGTGGTTTGCTGCCAAACAGGCCAATGCCAGGGATGTGTTTTTCATTGGACGTGGACTTGATTATGCCATCAGCCTGGAAGGCAGCCTGAAAATGAAAGAGATCAGTTACATCCATTCTGAGGCTTACGCAGCAGGAGAGCTGAAGCATGGCACCATCAGTCTCATTGAGGACGGCACTCTTGTGATCGGCGTGCTCACCCAGTCTGAGCTTTATGAGAAAACCATTTCCAATATGGTAGAGTGCAAAAGCCGCGGAGCTTATCTCATGGGGCTGACGACCTATGGAAATTATAATATTGAAGATACGGCTTCCTTTACCGTTTATGTTCCAAAGACAGAGGAGTGCTTTGCCACAAGCCTTGCGGTGATTCCATTACAGCTTATGGGATATTACGTCAGCGTGGCAAAGGGACTTGATGTGGATAAGCCGAGAAATCTGGCAAAGAGTGTTACGGTAGAGTAAATTTGCAGCAGTCTTATGAGTGCGGTGAGCAGAAACGGCAGATGTTTTTCGGGGGAAAAACAACAGGATGAGGTTATAAAAATGGGAAAATATTTTGGTACAGATGGCTTCCGTGGTGAGGCAAATGAAAACCTGACAGCAGATCATGCATATAAAGTAGGCCGTTTTCTCGGCTGGTATTACGGAGAACTGAAACGTCAGAACGGTGATGACACTCCGGCACGTATCATAATAGGAAAGGATACCCGCCGTTCCAGCTATATGTTCGAGTATACACTGGTTGGCGGACTGGTGGCTTCCGGTGCGGATGCATATCTTCTCCATGTCACGACCACACCTTCCGTGGCTTATGTGGCAAGAGTGGATGAATTTGACTGCGGTATTATGATTTCCGCAAGCCATAATCCATATTTTGACAATGGAATCAAGCTGATCAACGGAAATGGGGAGAAGATGGACGAGGAGACCATTTCCCTTGTGGAAGCTTATCTGGATGGAAATCTGGAAGTTTTCGGGCAGAAATGGGAGGAGATCCCTTTTGCAAAGAAGGAAAAAATCGGCTGTACAGTAGACTATGTTTCCGGAAGAAACCGTTACATAGGATATCTGATCTCTCTGGGTGTCTATTCCTTCCGCGGCGTGAAGGTGGCGCTGGACTGTGCCAATGGAAGCTCCTGGAACATTGCCAAGGCTGTTTTTGACGCTCTCGGCGCCAAAACCTACGTGATCAACGCTCAGCCGGATGGCACCAACATCAACAACAATGCCGGTTCTACCCATATCGGGGGACTGCAGAAATACGTGGTGGAGAACGGAATGGACGTTGGTTTTGCCTATGACGGCGATGCAGACCGCTGTCTCTGCGTAGACGAGAAGGGCAATGTGATCACCGGCGACCACATTCTTTACATCTACGGAAAATACATGAAAGAGCGCGGCAAGCTGCTGACCAACACTGTTGTCACCACCGTCATGTCCAACTTCGGTCTGTACAAGGCCTTTGATGAGCTTGGAATCGACTACGCGAAAACAGCCGTTGGAGACAAATATGTATATGAGTACATGATGAAAAACGGCTGTCGTATCGGCGGTGAGCAGAGCGGGCATATTATTTTCAGCAAATACGCCAGCACAGGGGACGGAATTCTTACCAGTCTGAAGATTATGGAAGTTATGATGGCGAGAAAGAAAAAGCTCAGCGAGCTTTCAGAAGGTTTCACCGTTTATCCTCAGGTGCTCACCAATGTGAGAGTGACCGACAAGAAGGCTGCGCAGGATGACGCGGATGTGCAGGCAGCTGTGAAGAAGGTTACAGAAGAACTGGGTGATACCGGAAGAATTCTCGTCCGTGAGTCCGGAACAGAGCCGGTTGTGCGTGTTATGGTGGAAGCGGAAAGTGAAGAAATCTGCCAGAAGTATGTGGATATGGTTGTGAATGTAATTAAAGAAAATGGGTATGTGGCCGGATAAGGCCTGGATGCCGTAGATGCTGCCGCCCGGCGTGTGCCGGGCGGTGGTGGTATATATAAGATAAGTTATAAAAATAATATAACAATTGATCTTGGAGTTACAATGTTTTGAGGTACTTACAGAAATGTGGATTCCGCCTAGCTTGGGCCAGGCGGAAAAGCGTATATAAGACAGGTTATAATATAAATAATTTGCTGCTTTTATGTAGTCTGAAGTAGTTAGTGGGCAGGTTGGAACTGGTAATATTTATGTGGAATGTGGTAGTGGTTTTACTGGTGTTTCGGGTGGTTTTGTGGGATAATGGAATAGTTAGGAGTGATATTACATGATAGATATATATACAGAAAAAAAGGATTCCAAAGACTGGATTATTCAAAATAATTTATTCTTTAATTTGCATACCGGCAATGAGGAAATGTCTGAAAAAGATAAAAAAAAGATTAAGCAAATAGATGGGGCAATATTGACATCAGATAAGCATATCGAAACCCAATACGGATTAGGTACGATTCGAAATCTGTCATCTGGTTGTAAGACATTGCTTAATATTGTCAAACATCCTGAAAAAGTTGTGTGTGTAGAAGAATGTGGGCCAAACGTTTTGAAAATTATTTTTGCCATGGACAATATAAAGATTTATATGTCAAGACCTACACTTGCTGACATTCCAGATGCTGCGGAAATCAGATTCAATGATTCAGACATAGTGATTGGAAGCAAAGGATATAATGCCTGGTGGGAGAAGGAGTATAAAAGGAGAGAAGCGAATGGTTTATAAGAATATTACATTTAGAGCAGATCCTTTTTCATATGATTTATTGTTTGATGACAGGATAACTCTGGTTGGCGGAGATAGTGGAACTGGTAAAACCGTTCTCTATGAAATGCTGGAAGATGTAAGACTAACTGATGAATATAAGGCGATTAAATTGTTCAATTATAAATCGGACGATTTCCTGGAATCGCTAAAATTATGCAGGGATAAATTTATTGTAATTGATAATGCAGATATTCTGATAGATGATGACGTGAGAAGATTTATTAATTTTGAGTTTTACAATCAGTATATGCTTTTTTTGAGAAATTGCGATGGGCTTAATGTGTCAGATAAGAGTTTTAAAGTGCTGAAACTTAAAGGGAATAGAATAACCTTGGAAGAGGAACTGTGATATGAGGTATATCTGGACGGAGGATACTGGCGCGGGACTGCATTTTTGGAATTTGGTTAATCAGATTCTTTTTGATAACAAAATTGTAATTGTAAGTAAAGCAATCAAGGTATTTTGGATGCGTTGGCAGATTTGAAAGAGTTGAAATTGGAAGAGATTTTTATATATAATATCTTGTATTTTTTACATAATGGAAATAGCGAAACGAGGTGAAACCAACTATGGAATTATATCATGCAAGTAAAGAAATTGTCCAATATCCAGAAGTCCGAAAAGCGAAATATACGAAAGATTTTTCCTGGGGCTTTTATTGTACCAATAATATGCAGCAGGCTATACGTTGGGCAAATCGTGGAATTGGTGAACCAATAATTAATTTTTACGAATATGAGCCAAATGAAAGTTTAAATATATTGAAGTTTCCAGAGATATCGAATGAATGGCTTGATTTTATTGCAAAATGCAGAAGCGGTGCAACTCACAATTATGATATTGTAGAAGGTCCTATGGCGAATGATACGGTTTGGAACTATGTAAACGATTTCCTAGCTGGAAGAATTAACAGAAAACAGTTTTGGGCATTGGCAGAATTCAAGTATCCGACTCATCAGATTAGTTTTCATACATTATCTGCCCTTAATTGTTTGAAATTTGTAAAAAGTGAGGTAATTTATGACTGAGAAGGAACGAAACGATTACTTTTATGTATGTGCATTGATCGAATATATTTCAAGAGAAACTTTGAATCATCGTGGGGATATTGTGAGTGCGATTGGCAGAAAAGGTGTGGAGAAGCTTTTGCATGATGCTGAAGTAGATCATTGTCTTAGCTTTGAGCAGGTTGGAGATGAGGTTATTTCCTATTATAAAATAAAAAATGGAAATTTCGATACAATATCAGCCTGCAAATATTCAGTGCCAAGTTTCCTGGATATTGGAAAGCTTTATAGCATCATGATAGAAGATTGTGCAAAGCCTGGAAATGAAGTGCAGGAATTGATTAATATATTCAACTCTTTTATAAGCGATGAAATATCAAATTTTAACTCGGATTTGTATTACCAGAATCCGGATTATCTGGAATGGTCGTATAGAGAAGGAAAGCTGTTGGATTAAACGAAGCTGAAAAAGGTATATAGGCAAAAATATGGGGGAACCGCTATGGATAATATACAGATTCTTCAGGAGTGCTACTCCAGAGTTACTTTAATTCCTGTTGTTGGCAGTGGACTATCCATTCCAATGGGGTTACCGAGTTGGCGGGAATTAATAGAAAAATCAGCTGATTATTTTTCCGTATCAGATGAGAAAAAAGAATGTATCCGTAAATGTCTGGATCGTAATGAATATTTAGATGCTACAGATGTTATCCTGGAAGCTGGCGTATCTGATCAAATGCTTCGGGAGTACATTGCAAAGAGCATGACCGAGGCGAAAGAAAATTCAAATTCAGTTGACAATAATTATCGGGATCTGGCTTTATTTTCAAAGATTCGTTACATGACCACAAACTATGATCAGTATATAAATGACTTTGCTGAGGCAAGAACTTTTTGCCTTGAAGACATGGAAAATATACAGATTAATCAGTTTGCTTATTCTGCTTATGATCATGTAGTAATTCCATTACATGGTGAGATAAGCAGACCTGAAAGTATTGTGTTGTCACGTGATTCCTATCAGAAACTTTATAATACCGACAGTTTTAAGTCTGAATTTGAGCATATGAGAACCCACTTTACATTTTTATTTATGGGGTTTTCATTTGAGGATAAATATATCCAAAAATTATTTGATAAGATTTTACATTACTACCAGGCGCAGCATTTTATTCTGTTTGATAAAAGTGAAGCAGATAAAAATGCTGAAAAAATTGAGCGAATTAAAACCCAATATGGAATTGAGACTGTATTTTATGATGCGTCAAAAAAGGGACACATAGATGGAATAAGGGATTGCCTTCAGAATATTTTTAAATTAAGAGATATAGATGTAAATAGTGCATCTGTAGAGGTACTGCCAGTCAATAAGAAATTTGATATGCAACTGTTTGAAAAGAAAATTATTGAGAAGGGAAAGCAGTTGATAAACAGCGAGCAGGCAACCAAATTGTATGATCTTTATTATGCTGAATACGAGAAGCAGGATTTTGCATCAAAGTCAGTAGCTTTTAAAATAAATATTGTGTGCGGACTTTTATGGTATTACGGAGTACTGCGTAAAGATGCTGAAGCAGTCAAATTGCTGGATAGTGTATATGAAGATAAGGAAATATATGCAAATAGAAATAAAATTTCTTTTATGCAGGGGCAACTGTATTGCAATTTACGGGAATTTGATAAAGGAATAGAAGTTCTTGAAAATAATGGCAGGAACAGAATTCTATCAGAACTACTGCTGGATATTATAAAAGTTTATAAACAATTTTTGCCGGATGCCAATCATATTAGTGGTCAGATTCCGGTCTATACAAAATCGCCAAGAAGTGATGAAGAAAATAAAAGATATCGTGAAGCATATCTTGGCTTAAAGAAAAAATATATTAATCCAGATACATATAATCTTTTAAATCTTAAAGATTATGAGGACAGGGAATCTGAGAGCGTAGCTTATTACTGGCTTGGGCTTGCATCAGGACAGCTTTTTCATGAACATAAAGAGGCCATAGAATATTTATTGCGTGCAAGTGAACTGGATGATTTAATGGTTATACATGAGGAATTGGCAAATAATTATTTCGAATTGGCGAGAACTGAGCTTCGCTATGAGAAAAATCCAAAAAAATATCAGATTGATGTGGAGTGTTTGTTTAAGGCGAAGATTCATTTTCAGTATATCATGAATTTTTCAGATGAAGAGGTTGTTCACAGTTTTGTTGAGAAAAGTGGTTTTGCCTATCTTCAGACTTTATATTGGTTGAAGGAATATATTACGTTTTATGATTTTTACAATAAATATGAAAAATATTTGCCGGATAAAGATTATATTTGGATGTTAAAAGCGGAAACGGATGCTGAATATCACCATATTGTGGGAAACGATTTGTTAAAAAAGCTGAATCCCAAAGATAGAAGCTATATTGAATATCGTTGTGTATATGGCAGAATTGAATTGTTTCACCATATTAATCCAGCTGAATATGTGCGCCTTTGCAATGCACTTATAATACATGCGCAAAAAGATTACCCTATTGAAGACAGACGTATATTTCAAATGGTACTTGATGTCGCAATAACTGGAAAAAGCATTCAGTTTTATGAGGATTTAAGAAAGCAATATCCCCAGGAGTATTTTCAAGATGCTGAAAATATAGGATTTGTCGATGAATTATACGGTAATATGGAGGCTGCATATAAGAAATTTTCTAAAATGTTTGAGGAACATAAGGATTATGATGGTTCATTTAGAATCATGAAGGGCTTTTTGATTCGAAATAAAAAAAGAAAAGAATATAATCATTTGTATGATCAGCTTATGGCAGATCCGCCTGATATTTCATATGAACAGCCGCAGTTTTATGCAGATCGTGTGCGGGAAGAACTTTTGGATTGGAATGATAAGTTTAAAGCTATGGAGCTTTATTCACTTTATTATGATCAGATCAAAGGAGATATGACCCTGGCGAAAGAACTTGAGGAGGCTATTAAAATTAATATTGCGGATTATTCTGGTTATGAAGAGCGTATTGCATGGAATCGGTATATGCTTACAAAAGCACCTCAGTATGCAAAAATACAAATATACGATACCATTTTAAAGCTTTATGTGGCAAATATGAAATATAAAGAAGCTGTTGCTGTGGTGGAAGAAATGCAGCAATTAAAAATTCCATTTATGAGCAGGTTTGATCAATGCACTATGGTGTGTGCCAGACCGCAGAAAAGTTCTTTCTATGTTGGTTGGGGTGGGAAAATAAGAGCATCTTTTAGTTCGGATAAAAATTTTATTGCCGGTTTGCTTAATCGGGCGCATTTAAATTACTGGTATAGGATGCCAGGACTTAATGCGGTTGGAATGGAAATTATCGTTCCTATGAGAACTATCATTTGCATTTTTAGAGAGAACCGTCAGAAGGAATTATTGGCAATTAAGAGAATCCACATCATGTACTCAGGAATAATTGGGTTGCAGGATAGCTTGTGGAGAGAAGAAAGTCCATTCCTTAGAATGATTTTGCAATGGCTCGAAAAAGCAGATAATGTGGTCGTAGCAGCTCCTGACTTTATGTTTGCTTGTAAAGAAATGAAAGGGGACAATATGATAAATGATTGTGCAGAAGAAGTGCAGATTAATCTATATGCGAAAGAGCATCAAGATTATATATGTTTAAAATAGCCATAAAGCAGCCACGGTGATGGGTATAAGACGAGTTATAATTTAAAATATTACTGGATTGCACTACACCATGTTTTGAGACACTTACAAAAAAGTTGTTGAGGAGCGTAAGAAATGGGGCTTCCGTCTGGTCGTGGTCCGGTGGAAAAGTGTATACAAGATAAATTATATAATAGAAAAGTATGGAAAATTGTTCGTTTTTTGGTCTTGCTGATACGCATTAAATATGCTAAATTTAACTTGTAAATATCTTTTGTCTGTGATTTTGTTTCCATATGGAGGTACGATGAAGAAAGAATTACAGTCACAGGGCAAAAGAGAAAAGCACATAGATTATGATGTTACATCGCATATCAGGGATGTGAATGGACATGAGATTTTCAAGAATAATCGCCTGACGAGTCAGTTTCTAAGTAATTATACAGGAATTCAGATGCTGGCTGGAGTGCGACCAGAAGATATCGAAGATGTAACAGAACGGTACCATGCGTTTCTTGGAATCGAATTTGAATCAGACACCATCAAAAAGGTATGCCTGCACCAGGCAGATGGGACACCAGACAGGGAGATTTATGTGATCTCCTTGATTGAGCATAAAAGTGCAGTAGATTACGACGTTGCGATGCAGCTTTTTCGTTACATGAGTGTTATCTGGTACGACTATCGGATGGAGCAGAATAAGAAAAAGAAAGATGCAAATCGCAGAAAAGCATTCAGATATCCGTTGATCATTCCCTTTGTCTATTATGAAGGGAAAGAAAAGTGGACGGCAGGCCTGCATTTGAAAGACCGTATAGAGTTCGCGGAAGAAATGAGCGAATACATACCCGATTTTCAATACCACGTAGTCAGTGTGCAGCAATATACGAATGAGGAACTCAGCAAAAAAGGAGACGATATGGCTCTTGTAATGCTGATTAATAAAATCCAAAATCCGGAGGACTGGAAAAGGTTTACAGAAGAAGCAAGAGAATTCATGGACACTGCATACGCCCAGGCACCGGATGAGATAAAAGAAGTTATTATAAAAGTACTGTGGGCACTGCTAAAAAAGATGAATGTGCCGAATGAAGAAGCCCGGGAACTGATGGGCGAGATTGGAGGGCATGGTATGGGA
>ERZ791886.725-NODE-725-length-19272-cov-2.140657_pt1 | contig 19272 bp, 15 predicted proteins | sample MGYA00510158_ERZ791886 | MGnify/ENA primary metagenome ERZ791886 (study PRJEB30046, sample SAMN00792063) | human gut metagenome | study: EMG produced TPA metagenomics assembly of the A metagenome-wide association study of gut microbiota in type 2... | reverse complement strand
CGCAAACCGACAAGTTAGTTAATTATTTGTGTAGTCAAAGTGCCTTCAGTACATACCTCGTTAATACATTGGAGCATAATGAAGAAAATCTATGGCCTATGGTCCAAAACTGTCTTTTTTGATGGCACTATCCTGAAAAATATGCAAAAAATAGATTGATGTAAGGTGGTTCTTGTCAGTGTCGCAAGATCCTTAAGAATTCGTGGCATGAGAGAGTTAAAGGATGCTGAATCATGTATATGGATTAATTGGCGTTGTTGGGACCATAATCACTATTGCTACTAGCTTCATCCGCAACCAAGATATTTCACAATGGTTGCTCGTTTGTTCTGGATGGTTAGCTGCTTTACTTATTGGATGGTTTACACACAGAACGATTAAAGCAATTAGCAACAACCACACGAATGTTATAAAAAGTAATATGGAGGTAATCAAGAGTCATAATGAATCCAATCAAAACTTGATGGCTGAAAACAAAGAATTGATTAAAGAACTTGCAAGAACTTCAGAACAGAAAGAGAAGATGGAAAGTATAGCTGCTTATCTTGCTACTCAGAACCCCCAAATTAACGCTATGCCAAGAACAGCAAGCCGACCAGAAAATATCGATTCGGAGGCTAATTAAATATGAAAGTATATTTTGAAAATTACTCATACTATCCAGCCCTAAGAACACGATCAGCAGAAATGACCGGACTGAATAATTTATCATATGAGAATAAGAAAAAAATATTACCTTTAATTTCTTTGGGGAAATGGCCTCGCTCGGAAGAAATACAGGTATCGTTAGATAAAAGTTTAGAAGTGATGAGTAATCTCCCATTTATTTTGGATGTCACAAAGGATAATTCTCATCATTGCGCGTCAAGCTTCGAACTACTCTCTCCTGAGAATGGTTTTAAAAACTGGATAGAGTTTTGTTCCAGAAATGATAATATTATTCCAGTAGTCCAGATGCCGGATTCAGCAAAACTTAGAGATATATCTATCCAAGCCAGGGTTTTAGAGGAACTTAAAGGTTCAATTGCATTTAGAATTAGAAATCTAAATACAGACATTAATAAAACCCTGACGTCACTAGTATCGATGAACTCTCCAGAAAATGCCATAGTTTTCATAGATTTGGGCTACATTAGAGGGAATGTATCTGCTATAACAGCTGCAGCAATAAATTCGATTAATCAGATTAGAACTGAGATTCCTGAAGCCATAATTAGTGTGCTAGCAACAAGCTTCCCTAGTTCAGTTACAAATTTTTGCCGTGAAAATGGACAGTCCGGATATATTGATGTTATTGAGAGAGAATTGCATCAAAATATTGGTGGAAGTGATGTCGCTATTTATGGCGATCATGGTTCAATTCATTCAGTAGTGTATGACAACATAATTGGGCGATATGTTCCTAGAATTGATATAGCGTTAAATGATTCATGGTATTTCGAGCGCCGCCCTGGGATGAATAAAGAAGGGTTCATTGAAGCTGCGAAATCAATTTTGGCAGAGTATCCACATTATCAAAGGGAGGACTCTTGGGGAGCTGCAATGATAAGAAATGCTGCTATAGGGGATATAGCAGGTATGGGAAGTCCAGCTAAATGGATTGCTGTTCGAGTGAATCTACACTTAAATAAGCAAATTGAGCTATCTGAAGCTCTACAGTATGGCTTTGATCATGATGAGGAAGATCTTATCTAATAAAAAACTAGGGAAGGTTAGCCTTCCCTAGCCCACAACCCTTTTAAGTACTTTTTCCGGAATATAGGAAACATCATCGCCATATTTCCTAACTATAGAGTCAACATCAACCTTATGGTATTCATTTAAAGATTTCTCCGAACAAGCCTTAAACTCAAACTTAACCAAAGAATTATTCCTTCTTTTAGCTTTGCTCAATAAGGCAAGATCGTTTATAGATATTTCTTGATTACCATGGAGTCTAGATAAAAAATCATTAGATGTCGCATGATACCTATTTTTAATAGATGTAATGACAAATTCTCTAATCTTGTTTAAAGATAACTTAGATGCCAAAACCTCAAGACAATCCCTATGTAGTTCATTTGAAAATGTAATTCCATACTGATTAAGCAGATCTTTAAGCTCAGACTTAAGCAAAAAACCCAAATAAACAAATTTATTTAAGCGAGAGCAAACCCTTCCTTTTTGAATTATTTTAAAGCGTACGCTACTATTATTAGATTGAAATTCTACAACGCCAACATCTGATGAAACCCGTTTAGATACTTCACTGGTAAATTTTGGCGCGCACACAATTGTAACTTTTTCGAAGCTAGATTTAAAAATTTTTAACTGACCATCCAAGCGCTTAAGAGAGTCAAAATCGCTTTTTATTTCAAAAGCTTGTAGGCTTCCATTGGCAATAGCCAAATCAGCTCTTCTGCTCCAGTTAGCAACAACCATTTCATTAATGATCGTTGCATCACTAAGCATGCCTTTTTTATATAACCATTCAATTAGGGCTATTTTAACTTCCTGCTCTCGCAATAACTCAGCCATGTTAATCACACTCACTTCACGTTGATTTTTATTATAGCAACTAACAATTAAAAACTCCAGATTATGTTACTTAACACTCATTTTAAAAATCAACCAATAACTATTTTTATTTAAGTATTTCTTTGTATTTTGAATAATCATAAGGCGGAATATATTTATTACGGTTCATATCCAAATAATCAGCCCACCACTGCATCATTAAACGCCGCTCATCCAAATGCTCGGAGGTATGGATATATGCCGCACGTACATTATTACGCTCTGAGTGGCTCAGTTGCCTCTCTATCGCGTCATCACTCCATAACCCCGACTCCCCCAACGCACCACGCGCCATAGTCCTAAACCCATGCCCACACACCTCGGTTTTAGTATCATAGCCCATCGCACGCAATGCGCTGTTTACCGTGTTTTCACTCATAACCTTAGTTGCGTCATGATCCCCCGGAAAAAGCAGCTCTTTATCACCACTAATCTGCTTTAACTGGTTTAATAAAATCATCGCCTGTCGACTAAGCGGAACGATATGTTCCTCTTTCATCTTCATGCCTCGGTACGAATAACGCACACCTTTAATTTCTTCTCGCTTTGCAGGTATACGCCAAAGAGATTTATCGAAGTCGAATTCATCCCAACGTGCGAAACGTAATTCACTGGAACGCACAAAAGTTAGCAAGGAAAGCTCGACCGCAATCCGTGTCATTACACGGCCACGATATGCAGCAAGACGTGCAAGAAACTCAGGGAATCGGCTAGAAGGTAAAGCAGGGTAATGTCGCGCTTTGGTTGTCGATAGCGCACCAGCCATATCGCTGGCTGGATTTGAGTCGATGTAATCGTTCTGTACGGCATAACGCATAATGGCTGTGACGCGCTGTTGCAGGCGCTGAGCGACATCGTGTTTGCCACTGGCATCAACTTTTTTAATCGGGGCTAACAGGTGGCTGGTTTTGAGCTGCCGAATGTCGGACGAACCGATATGAGGGAATATATAAAGCTCAAGATAGCGAAGAACGCGCGATCGATGGTCTTCACTCCAGCGCTTGTTACTGGCATGCCATTCTCGGGCGATAGCTTCAAAAGTATATGCCCCCGAATTCTCGGCCCGAGCTTCTTTTTGTACGACTTTTGGGTCTATGCCCTGTACTAAAAGCTTTTTAGCTTCATCGCGTTTTGCTCTTGCCTGAGCAAGCGTCACAGTAGGCCAAACACCAAACGCAAGACGATCCTCTTTTTTGTCAGAGGGACGTCTGTATTTCATGCGCCAGTATTTGGAACCTTTGGCCGAAACCTCAAGATACAAACCACCACCATCGGCCATTTTGTAGGTTTTGTCTTTTGGCTTTGCGGTCTCGACCTGTCTGGCGTTGAGCTTCATTTGGGGGCACATTTCTAATCGAAGTTAAGATGCCCCCAATTATGCCCCCAATGATATCCGGATTTCAACGGACAACCTCGGAAGACGCAGGACGAAAAAATCGCTGCAAGCATTGATTTTAAAGGGATATTTGGACTTTCTCGGATGGTCTTGGAAGTAAGAATGGTGCCGAAGGCCGGACTCGAACCGGCACGTATTTCTACGGTTGATTTTGAATCAACTGCGTCTACCGATTTCGCCACTTCGGCACTGAAGAGGTATGCGGAAAACGTTGTGGATTATACCTGTCGCACGCCACCATGCAAGCGCCAGCTTGCTCGCACCTCGCTAAGTGCTGAAATTTTCAGCATTGCATACAGCGATGTGTAACCTTTGTCACACTCCAGGCACCCCGCCCTGCCATGCTCTACACTTCCCAAACAACACCAGAGAAGGACCAAAAAATGTCGATGATAAAAAGCTATGCCGCAAAAGAAGCGGGCGGAGAACTGGAAGTTTATGAGTACGATCCCGGTGAGCTGAGGCCACAAGATGTTGCAGGTGGATTACTGCGGGATCTGCCATTCCGATCTGTCGATGATCGATAACGAATGGGGATTTTCACAATATCCGCTGGTTGCCGGGCATGAGGTGATTGGGCGCGTGGTGGCACTCGGGAGCGCCGCGCAGGATAAAGGTTTGCAGGTCGGTCAGCGTGTCGGGATTGGCTGGACGGCGCGTAGCTGTGGTCACTGCGACGCCTGTATTAGCGGTAATCAGATCAACTGCGAGCAAGGTGCGGTGCCGACGATTATGAATCGCGGTGGCTTTGCCGAGAAGTTGCGTGCGGACTGGCAATGGGTGATTCCACTGCCAGAAAATATTGATATCGAGTCCGCCGGGCCGCTGTTGTGCGGCGGTATCACGGTCTTTAAACCACTGTTGATGCACCATATCACTGCTACCAGCCGCGTTGGGGTAATTGGTATTGGCGGGCTGGGGCATATCGCTATAAAACTTCTGCACGCAATGGGATGCGAGGTGACAGCCTTTAGTTCTAATCCGGCGAAAGAGCAGGAAGTGCTGGCGATGGGTGCCGATAAAGTGGTGAATAGCCGCGATCCGCAGGCACTGAAAGCACTGGCGGGGCAGTTTGATCTCATTATCAACACCGTCAACGTCAGCCTCGACTGGCAGCCCTATTTTGAGGCGCTGACCTATGGCGGTAATTTCCATACGGTCGGTGCGGTTCTCACGCCGCTGTCTGTTCCGGCCTTTACGTTAATTGCGGGCGATCGCAGCGTCTCTGGTTCTGCTACCGGCACGCCTTATGAGCTGCGTAAGCTGATGCGTTTTGCCGCCCGCAGCAAGGTTGCGCCGACCACCGAACTGTTCCCGATGTCGAAAATTAACGATGCCATCCAGCATGTGCGCGACGGTAAGGCGCGTTACCGCGTGGTGTTGAAAGCCGATTATTGAAAATCATTCGCAGCGCTGATCTGAGGCGCTGCCCTCTTTCGCACATATTCTGTTTTGTCGTATCGCCAGCACAGCCTGCCGACATTGTTCGGTGACATTGGCAATATCATGGTTGATATCAATGCGCACAATATCCTGTTCATCTGCTTGTGGACGCTCCAGTGCCTCAAACTGACTTTTTAGTAACGCTACCGGCATAAAATGCCCAGCCCGACGCTGCATTCGCGCGAGAATAGTTTCATAGTCGCCATCTAACCAGAGGAAATGAACATGGGGGCTACCCTTGCGTAAAATATCACGATACTGTTTTTTTAATGATGAACAGACAATAAATCCTGTTTCATTCTTTTTATAAAGACTGTATGAAGCATCATTTAAGCGTTCCAGCCAGGGAAGTCGATCTTCATCAGATAATGGAATACCCTGCGACATTTTATCTATATTTTTGGCTGGATGAAGATCGTCACCATCAATAAATTTAGCAGATAATAACGCGGCAACCTTGCTACCAATTAATGTTTTACCACTCCCTGAAACGCCCATCAAAATAAAGCTTTCACCCGCCATTTAAAATCTCCTGAATCATCTTACCTGCTGCGATACTACGCCTGGCGGCATAATAATTTCACGTTTTTTTATTTCTACTGATAAGAATTACAAGGCACATCACGTTATGCGTAACATAGTAATGTAACAATTTTCTGACGTGATCTTCATCACAAATAATGACAGTTAAAACCGCTTAAATGCTTCCGAGGTGTCTACCTGACCAGTGAGGAATTTATGCAAGTGAAAACACAGTCCTGCGTTGTTGCGGGCAAGAAAACTGTTGCCGTTACCGAGCAGACGATAGATTGGAATAATAATGGAACATTAGTACAAATAACCCGAGGTGGAATTTGCGGTTCCGATTTACATTATTATCAGGAAGGAAAAGTAGGTAACTTCATGATAAAGGCACCGATGGTGTTAGGTCATGAAGTTATCGGTAAAGTTATTCATAGCGACTCATCAGAATTACATGAAGGGCAAACGGTAGCCATTAATCCGTCTAAACCGTGCGGTCACTGCAAATACTGCATTGAACATAACGAGAATCAGTGTACAGATATGCGTTTTTTTGGCAGTGCCATGTATTTCCCTCATGTTGATGGTGGTTTTACCCGTTATAAAATGGTCGAAACGTCGCAATGTGTCCCTTATCCGGCCAAAGCTGACGAAAAGGTTATGGCTTTTGCCGAACCTTTAGCCGTCGCGATTCATGCCGCACATCAGGCCGGCGAGTTACAGGGCAAGCGAGTATTTATTTCCGGTGTTGGACCCATTGGCTGCCTGATTGTCAGTGCAGTGAAAACACTGGGGGCCGCGGAAATTGTCTGTGCTGATGTGAGTCCCCGTTCCCTTTCGCTGGGCAAAGAGATGGGGGCGGATGTGCTCGTAAACCCACAAAACGACGACATGGATCACTGGAAAGCGGAAAAAGGCTATTTCGATGTCAGCTTTGAAGTGTCCGGTCATCCTTCATCAGTGAATACCTGTCTGGAGGTCACTCGTGCACGCGGCGTAATGGTGCAGGTAGGTATGGGAGGCGCGATGGCAGAATTCCCAATGATGACGTTGATTGGTAAGGAGATTTCACTCAGAGGCTCTTTCCGTTTTACCAGCGAATTTAATACCGCAGTGTCATGGCTGGCGAATGGCGTTATCAATCCACTGCCTTTACTGAGTGCTGAATATCCCTTCACTGACCTGGAAGAGGCGCTACGTTTCGCCGGTGATAAAACCCAGGCAGCAAAAGTCCAGCTTGTTTTCTAAGAGATAAATAAAGGAATAATACAATGAACGATCTATTTTCACTGGCAGGAAAAAATATCTTGATTACCGGTTCAGCACAGGGCATTGGCTTTTTACTGGCAACCGGCCTGGGTAAATATGGCGCACAAATAATTATTAATGATATTACTGCCGAACGCGCAGAACTTGCTGTAGAAAAACTCCACCAGGAGGGTATTCAGGCCGTTGCCGCACCTTTTAATGTTACTCATAAACATGAAATTGATGCCGCCGTTGAACATATCGAAAAGGACATCGGCCCCATTGATGTGCTGGTGAATAACGCCGGTATCCAGCGCCGTCATCCTTTTACTGAGTTCCCTGAACAAGAGTGGAATGATGTGATCGCAGTAAACCAGACCGCCGTGTTCCTGGTATCGCAAGCGGTAACTCGTCACATGGTTGAACGCAAGGCAGGTAAAGTTATTAATATTTGCTCGATGCAAAGCGAACTGGGACGTGACACCATCACCCCTTATGCCGCATCGAAAGGGGCGGTAAAAATGCTCACCCGCGGCATGTGCGTCGAGCTGGCGCGCCACAATATTCAGGTCAACGGTATTGCGCCGGGCTATTTCAAAACAGAAATGACTAAAGCACTGGTTGAGGACGAAGCCTTCACCGCCTGGTTGTGCAAACGGACCCCCGCCGCACGCTGGGGAGATCCGCAGGAACTGATTGGTGCTGCGGTGTTCCTTTCTTCAAAAGCCTCTGATTTCGTAAACGGCCACCTGTTGTTTGTTGATGGCGGCATGTTAGTGGCTGTTTAACAGCCCCCCCTACGTGCAGCGCGAAAGCGCTGCTTTTCTGGCACTAATAAGAGATAAAGACTATGCCATTAATCATTATTGCGGCAGGCGTCGCGCTGCTTCTTATCCTGATGATCGTCTTTAAAGTTAACGGCTTTATTGCCCTCGTTCTGGTAGCTGCCGTCGTCGGATTTGCCGAAGGGATGGATGCACAGGCCGTCCTGCACTCTATACAAAATGGTATCGGCAGCACGCTCGGCGGGCTGGCAATGATCCTCGGTTTCGGGGCCATGTTAGGCAAGCTGATTTCTGATACGGGTGCGGCACAACGTATCGCCACTACGCTGATTGCTACTTTTGGTAAAAAACGCGTGCAATGGGCGCTAGTGATCACCGGTCTGGTTGTGGGCCTCGCCATGTTTTTTGAAGTGGGTTTTGTCCTGCTGTTGCCGTTGGTATTTACCATCGTAGCATCATCAGGATTACCCCTGTTGTATGTTGGCGTACCAATGGTAGCAGCGCTCTCTGTAACCCACTGTTTTCTGCCGCCACATCCAGGGCCTACTGCCATCGCGACTATCTTTGAGGCTAATCTCGGAACGACTTTACTGTATGGATTTATCATTACCATTCCGACAGTTATTGTCGCAGGACCGCTGTTTTCTAAACTGCTAACTCGCTTTGAGAAAGCACCACCGGAAGGCTTATTTAATCCTCATCTGTTTAGCGAAGAGGAGATGCCCTCCTTCTGGAACAGTATTTTCGCTGCCGTGATCCCGGTCATCCTGATGGCTATCGCCGCCGTTTGTGAAATTACGTTACCGAAAACTAACACCGTGCGCCTCTTCTTTGAATTTGTCGGTAACCCTGCCGTTGCGCTGTTTATTGCCATTGTTATTGCGATTTTCACACTGGGCCGACGTAATGGACGCACCATCGAGCAAATCATGGATATCATTGGGGATTCTATAGGCGCTATCGCGATGATTGTGTTTATTATCGCTGGCGGCGGCGCGTTTAAGCAGGTATTAGTAGATAGCGGTGTCGGGCACTATATTTCACACTTAATGACCGGAACTACACTTTCGCCGTTATTGATGTGCTGGACTGTTGCGGCGCTGTTGCGTATCGCTCTGGGCTCTGCCACCGTCGCGGCCATTACCACCGCGGGTGTGGTGTTGCCGATTATCAACGTTACCCATGCCGATCCCGCTTTAATGGTACTGGCAACCGGTGCGGGCAGCGTGATCGCGTCACACGTAAACGACCCTGGCTTCTGGCTATTTAAAGGGTATTTTAATCTGACGGTTGGTGAAACGTTGCGTACCTGGACGGTGATGGAAACCCTTATTTCTATTATGGGTTTGCTGGGCGTGTTAGCCATTAACGCCGTATTGCACTGAAAGAATAAAATATTGTGATGTAGTTTCGGGGGAAGATTGAAGATTCCCCCGACGTTGGGAGAAGTTATGCGCAATCACAGAATTTCTTTACAGGATATCGCTACGCTGGCTGGCGTAACAAAAATGACCGTGAGTCGTTATATCCGCTCGCCGAAAAAGGTGGCAAAGGAAACAGGCGAGCGCATCGCCAAAATTATGGAAGAGATCAATTATATCCCTAATCGCGCTCCCGGCATGTTGTTGAATGCACAAAGTTATACCCTCGGTATCTTGATTCCGTCATTTCAAAATCAACTCTTCGCTGACATTCTCGCGGGAATAGAATCCGTCACCTCTGAGCATAATTATCAGACCCTTATTGCTAATTACAATTACGATCGCGATTCCGAAGAAGAGTCGGTGATTAACCTGCTCTCTTATAACATTGACGGGATTATACTTTCGGAAAAATATCACACCATCAGGACGGTGAAATTTCTGCGTTCAGCCACCATTCCGGTCGTGGAATTGATGGATGTACAGGGAGAACGGCTGGATATGGAGGTCGGTTTTGATAATCGGCAGGCCGCTTTTGACATGGTGTGTACCATGCTGGAGAAGCGAGTCAGGCACAAAATTCTGTATCTCGGTTCCAAAGATGACACCCGCGATGAACAGCGTTATCAGGGGTATTGCGATGCGATGATGCTGCATAATCTTTCCCCATTACGCATGAATCCACGCGCCATCTCATCCATTCATTTAGGAATGCAGTTAATGCGTGATGCCCTTAGCGCAAACCCGGATTTAGACGGTGTATTTTGCACCAATGACGATATTGCGATGGGTGCGCTTCTGCTGTGCCGCGAGCGAAACCTCGCCGTGCCAGAACAAATTTCCATTGCGGGTTTTCATGGGCTGGAGATTGGCAGGCAAATGATCCCAAGCCTCGCCAGCGTAATTACTCCCCGTTTTGATATTGGTCGGATGGCCGCCCAAATGTTGCTGAGCAAAATTAAAAATAACGATCACAACCACAACACTGTTGACCTCGGGTATCAGATTTATCACGGCAACACGCTTTAGGTTATTTTCTCTTCATTACACGTATTCTCTTTGCCGGACGTTGCCTATACTCCAGGCAGGAAACTGGAGGATATCTCATGAGTGAACCCCTGTTAATTGCCCGCACGCCGGACACAGAACTGTTTTTACTGCCGGGAATGGCTAACCGTCATGGGCTGATTACCGGCGCAACGGGGACGGGTAAAACCGTTACGCTGCAAAAACTGGCGGAGTCATTGTCGGAAATCGGCGTGCCGGTGTTTATGGCTGATGTGAAAGGCGATCTGACCGGCGTCGCGCAGGCAGGAACGGTGTCGGAAAAACTGCTCGCAAGGCTTAAAAATATCGGCGTCAATGACTGGCAACCGCATGCCAATCCGGTGGTGGTGTGGGATATCTTTGGCGAGAAAGGCCATCCGGTGCGGGCGACGGTTTCGGATCTGGGGCCGCTGTTGCTGGCACGACTGTTGAATCTCAACGATGTGCAATCTGGCGTGCTGAATATCATCTTCCGCATTGCTGACGATCAGGGGCTGTTACTGCTCGACTTTAAAGATCTGCGGGCAATTACCCAGTACATCGGCGATAACGCCAAATCCTTCCAGAATCAGTACGGTAATATCAGTAGCGCATCGGTTGGTGCCATCCAGCGCGGGCTGTTGTCGCTGGAACAGCAAGGCGCAGCACACTTCTTTGGTGAGCCGATGCTGGATATCAAAGACTGGATGCGCACCGATGCCAACGGTAAAGGCGTTATCAATATCCTCAGCGCCGAGAAACTTTATCAGATGCCGAAACTGTACGCCGCCAGCCTGCTGTGGATGCTTTCAGAGTTGTATGAACAATTGCCGGAAGCGGGCGATCTGGAGAAACCAAAACTGGTGTTTTTCTTCGACGAGGCACATCTGCTGTTTAACGATGCCCCGCAGGTACTGCTGGATAAGATTGAGCAGGTGATAAGGCTTATTCGCTCAAAAGGCGTGGGCGTCTGGTTCGTTTCGCAAAACCCGTCTGATATTCCGGATAATGTGCTCGGGCAGCTCGGTAATCGCGTTCAACATGCTTTGCGGGCTTTTACGCCAAAAGATCAGAAAGCAGTGAAGGCAGCGGCGCAAACCATGCGGGCCAATCCGGCGTTTGATACCGAAAAGGCGATTCAGGAACTGGGCACCGGCGAGGCGTTGATCTCTTTTCTGGATGCGAAAGGAAGCCCTTCTGTGGTGGAGCGTGCGATGGTGATCGCGCCTTGTTCGCGGATGGGGCCGGTGACGGAAGATGAGCGTAATGGCTTGATTAATCACTCTCCGGTGTATGGCAAATATGAGGATGAGGTGGACCGGGAATCCGCCTATGAGATGTTGCAAAAAGGCTTTCAGGCCAGTACCGAGCAGCAAAATAATCCTCCCGCGAAAGGGAAAGAGGTAGCGGTGGATGACGGCATTCTTGGTGGATTGAAGGATATTTTGTTCGGCACTACCGGACCACGCGGCGGGAAGAAAGATGGTGTGGTGCAAACAATGGCCAAAAGCGCCGCTCGCCAAGTGACGAATCAGATTGTACGCGGGATGTTGGGGAGTTTGCTGGGGGGGAGAAGAAGGTAAGTCAGGCGAGATTTGTCTTTGCCTGATGCGACGCTGGCGCGTCTTATCATGCCCACCCCACTGCAATATATTGAATTTTAATTATTTTTCAGGAATGAACGAAGCACACTTTGCTAACAATAATAAAGGGAGCTTTCGCTCCCTTTATTCGTTCATTCGGTTACGATTTTCTCATTAACAGCCACAGGCTGATTAAGAAGAAGCTGGCGCTTGGCAACAGTGCGCCGATGATCGGCGGGATGCCATAAACCAACGTCAGCGGGCCGAAGATCTGGTCCAGTACGTAGAAGACAAAACCGAAACTGATACCGGTGACCACACGCACGCCCATCGGTACGCTACGCAGTGGGCCAAAGATGAACGACAGCGCCATCAGCATCATCACCGCCACAGATAGCGGCTGGAAGATTTTGCTCCACATGTTGAGCTGATAACGTCCGGCATCCTGACCGCTCGACTTCAGATACTTCACATAGTTGTGCAAACCGCTGATAGAGAGTGCATCCGGGTCCAGCGCCACCACGCCCAGTTTGTCCGGCGTGAGGTTGGTTTTCCAGGTGCCGCTCACCGTCTGCGAACCGGTAATCTGTTTCGGATTGGTCAGATCAGATTCATCAACCTGCGACAGACGCCAGACTTTATGTTCCGGGTCAAACTTCGCAGTAGCGGCATAGCGTACGGATTGCAGACGACGATTCTCGTTAAAGGCATAAATGCTGATGCCACCTAACTCTTCGTCACCTTTAACCCGCTCAATGTAGACGAAGTTGTTGCCATCTTTCGCCCATAAGCCTTGCTGGGTAGAGAGCAACGAGCCGCCGTACATCGCCTGCGCACGGTAGTTACGCGCCATCTGCTCGCCCTGCGGCGCGACCCATTCGCCAATCGCCATCGTCAGCAAGACCAGCGGAATGGCGGTTTTCATCACCGACAGCGCCACCTGCATACGGGTAAAACCAGAAGCCTGCATCACCACCAGTTCGCTGCGCTGCGCCAGCATCCCAAGACCAAGCAACGCCCCAAGCAGAGCCGCCATCGGGAAGAAGATCTGCACATCTTTCGGCACGCTCAGCAAGGTATACATTCCTGCGCCTAACGCGTCGTAACTCCCCTGCCCGGCTTTTTTCAGCTGATCGACAAACTTGATAATGCCCGACAGCGACACCAGCATGAACAGTGTCATCATGATGGTGGTGAAAATAGTTTTACCGATATAGCGGTCAAGTACGCCAAAAGGTTGCATCACACCGCTCCTTTACGCGAAAAACTGGCGCGCAGGCGGCGGACCGGCACGGTGTCCCAAAGGTTGAGAACAATCGCTAAAGCCAGATAAATCAGGTTAACGGTCCACATCCACAGCGTCGGGTCCAGCTTACCTTTACCGCCGTTCGATTTCAGGGAGGTCTGGATCAGGAAGAAAAGTAGATACAGCAGCATGGCTGGCAGCATCGACAGTACGCGTCCCTGACGTGGGTTAACCACGCTCAGCGGTACGACCATAAGTGCCATCATAAACACGGTGAATACCAACGTGATACGCCAGTTCAGTTCTGCGCGAGCACGATCGGTGTCAGTGTTCCACAATGTGCGCATGTCCATCTGGTCGGTATCGTTCGGGTCGAGCGCCACCGCCTGGTGACCAATGATCGCCTGATAATCCTGGAAATCCGTAATGCGGAAATCACGTAACAGTGCAGTGCCTTCGAAGCGCGTTCCCTGGTTGAGAGTGACGACCTGGGAGCCGTCGCGCAGCTGGGTTAAATGTCCGGAATCGGCCACCACCACAGAAGGACGTGCATTACCTTTTGGTCGAATTTGCGCGAGGAACACATCTTTGAAATCGCTGCCGTCAACGCTTTCGATGAACAGCACCGAACTGCCATTAGTCGCTTGCTGGAATTGCCCTTGCGCCAGCGCCGCCATGCCAGGGTTCGCTTTCGCTTCTGCTAACACTTCATCCTGATGACGCGATGACCACGGTCCCGCCCACATCACGTTAACCGCCGCGACGATTGCCGTGAATACCGCAAGGATCATTGCCGCTTTCACCAGAACCGCTTTGCTCAGGCCGCAGGCATGCATTACCGTAATTTCACTTTCGGTATACAGTTTGCCCAGCGTCATCAGCAGCCCGAGGAACAGGCTTAATGGCAGGATAAGCTGCGCCATTTCCGGCCCGCCCAACCCGCGAAGGGAGAGCACCAGATTCGCCGGAATATCGCCGTCAACCGCTGCGCCGAGGATCCTCACTAACTTTTGACAGAAGAAGATCAAAAGCAAGATGAAGAGTATCGCCAGCTGGCTTTTGAGCGTCTCCCGCACCAGATATCTTATGATTATCACTTTAAATACGCCCGTAAAAACTCGTCTTTTGCAGGATTTTAGCTTGTTTCATGGCTTAAACGTCATTTATTCTCTTGAGTCGTCGAAATCGTCGCTAAGATAATTATACTCAACGGATTCACCTCTCAGATTTTGTTCTGACGTGCCAATGCCGTAATAACGTTAAGATTAACACGAAGTCATCGCAACAGCGGACATGAGTTACGAAAGCTTGCAATTCTATCTGTAGCCACCGCCGTTGTCTTTAAGATTCAGGAGCGTAGTGCATGGAGTTTAGTGTAAAAAGCGGTAGCCCGGAGAAACAGCGGAGTGCCTGCATCGTCGTGGGCGTCTTCGAACCACGTCGCCTTTCTCCGATTGCAGAACAGCTCGATAAAATCAGCGATGGGTACATCAGCGCCCTGCTACGTCGGGGCGAACTGGAAGGAAAACCGGGGCAGACATTGTTGCTGCACCATGTTCCGAATGTACTTTCCGAGCGAATTCTCCTTATTGGTTGCGGCAAAGAACGTGAGCTGGATGAGCGTCAGTACAAGCAGGTTATTCAGAAAACCATTAATACGCTGAATGATACTGGCTCAATGGAAGCGGTCTGCTTTCTGACTGAACTGCACGTTAAAGGCCGTAATAACTACTGGAAAGTGCGTCAGGCTGTCGAGACGGCAAAAGAGACGCTCTACAGTTTCGATCAGCTGAAAACGAACAAGAGCGAACCGCGTCGCCCGCTGCGTAAAATGGTGTTCAACGTGCCGACCCGCCGTGAACTGACCAGCGGTGAGCGCGCGATCCAGCACGGTCTGGCGATTGCCGCCGGGATTAAAGCAGCGAAAGATCTCGGCAATATGCCGCCGAATATCTGTAACGCCGCTTACCTCGCTTCACAAGCGCGCCAGCTGGCTGACAGCTACAGCAAGAATGTTATCACCCGCGTTATCGGCGAACAGCAGATGAAAGAGCTGGGGATGCATTCCTATCTGGCGGTCGGTCAGGGTTCGCAAAACGAATCGCTGATGTCGGTGATTGAGTACAAAGGCAACGCGTCGGAAGATGCACGCCCAATCGTGCTGGTGGGTAAAGGTTTAACCTTCGACTCCGGCGGTATCTCGATCAAGCCTTCAGAAGGCATGGATGAGATGAAGTACGATATGTGCGGTGCGGCAGCGGTTTACGGCGTGATGCGGATGGTCGCGGAGCTACAACTGCCGATTAACGTTATCGGCGTGTTGGCAGGCTGCGAAAACATGCCTGGCGGGCGTGCCTATCGTCCGGGCGATGTGTTAACCACCATGTCCGGTCAAACCGTTGAAGTGCTGAATACCGACGCTGAAGGCCGCCTGGTACTGTGCGACGTGTTAACTTACGTTGAGCGTTTTGAGCCGGAAGCGGTGATTGACGTGGCGACGCTGACCGGTGCCTGCGTGATCGCGCTGGGTCATCACATTACCGGTCTGATGGCGAACCATAATCCGCTGGCCCATGAACTGATTGCCGCGTCTGAACAATCCGGTGACCGCGCATGGCGCTTACCGCTGGGTGACGAGTATCAGGAACAACTGGAGTCCAATTTTGCCGATATGGCGAACATTGGCGGTCGTCCTGGTGGGGCGATTACCGCAGGTTGCTTCCTGTCACGCTTTACCCGTAAGTACAACTGGGCGCACCTGGATATCGCCGGTACCGCCTGGCGTTCTGGTAAAGCAAAAGGCGCCACCGGTCGTCCGGTAGCGTTGCTGGCACAGTTCCTGTTAAACCGCGCTGGGTTTAACGGCGAAGAGTAATTGCGTCAGGCAAGGCTGTTATTGCCGGATGCGGCGTGAACGCCTTATCCGACCTACACAGCACTGAACTCGTAGGCCTGATAAGACGCGCAAGCGTCGCATCAGGCAATGCTGTTATTGTCGGATGCGGCATGAACGCCTTATCCGACCTACACAGCACCGAACTCGTAGGCCTGATAAGACGCGGCAGCGTCGCATCAGGCAATGCTGTTATTGTCGGATGCGGCGTGAGCGCCTTATCCGACCTACACACAGCACTGAACTCGTAGGCCTGATAAGACACAACAGCGTCGCATCAGGCGCTGCGGTGTATACCTGATGCGTATTTAAATCCACCACAAGAAGCCCCATATATGAAAAACGCAACGTTCTACCTTCTGGACAATGACACCACCATCGATGGCTTAAGCGCCGTTGAGCAGCTGGTGTGTGAAATTGCCGCAGAACGTTGGCGCAGCGGTAAGCGCGTGCTCATCGCCTGTGAAGATGAAAAGCAGGCTTACCGGCTGGATGAAGCCCTGTGGGCGCGTCCGGCAGAAAGCTTTGTTCCGCATAATTTAGCGGGAGAAGGACCGCGCGGCGGTGCGCCGGTGGAGATCGCCTGGCCGCAAAAACGCAGCAGCAGCCCGCGCGATATATTGATTAGTCTGCGAACAAGCTTTGCAGATTTTGCCACCGCTTTCACAGAAGTGGTAGACTTCGTTCCTTATGAAGATTCTCTGAAACAACTGGCGCGCGAACGCTATAAAGCCTACCGCGTGGCTGGTTTCAACCTGAATACGGCAACCTGGAAATAATGGAAAAGACATATAACCCACAAGATATCGAACAGCCGCTTTACGAGCACTGGGAAAAGCAGGGCTACTTTAAGCCTAATGGCGATGAAAGCCAGGAAAGTTTCTGCATCATGATCCCGCCGCCGAACGTCACCGGCAGTTTGCATATGGGTCACGCCTTCCAGCAAACCATCATGGATACCATGATCCGCTATCAGCGCATGCAGGGCAAAAACACCCTGTGGCAGGTCGGTACTGACCACGCCGGGATCGCTACCCAGATGGTCGTTGAGCGCAAGATTGCCGCAGAAGAAGGTAAAACCCGTCACGACTACGGCCGCGAAGCTTTCATCGACAAAATTTGGGAATGGAAAGCGGAATCCGGCGGCACCATTACCCGTCAGATGCGCCGTCTCGGCAACTCCGTCGACTGGGAGCGTGAACGCTTCACCATGGACGAAGGCCTGTCCAATGCGGTGAAAGAAGTTTTCGTTCGTCTATATAAAGAAGACCTGATTTACCGTGGCAAACGCCTGGTAAACTGGGACCCGAAACTGCGCACCGCTATCTCTGACCTGGAAGTGGAAAACCGCGAATCGAAAGGTTCGATGTGGCACATCCGCTATCCGCTGGCTGACGGTGCGAAAACCGCAGACGGTAAAGATTATCTGGTGGTCGCGACTACCCGTCCGGAAACCCTGCTGGGCGATACTGGCGTAGCCGTTAACCCGGAAGATCCGCGTTACAAAGATCTGATTGGCAAATATGTCATTCTGCCGCTGGTTAACCGTCGTATTCCGATCGTTGGCGACGAACACGCCGACATGGAAAAAGGCACCGGCTGCGTGAAAATCACTCCGGCGCACGACTTTAACGACTATGAAGTGGGTAAACGTCACGCGCTGCCGATGATCAACATCCTGACCTTTGACGGCGATATCCGTGAAAGCGCCCAGGTGTTCGATACCAAAGGTAACGAATCTGGCGTTTATTCCAGCGAGATCCCGGCAGAATTCCAGAAACTGGAGCGTTTTGCCGCACGTAAAGCAGTCGTTGCTGCGGTTGACGCACTCGGCCTGCTGGAAGAAATTAAACCGCACGACCTGACCGTTCCTTACGGCGACCGTGGCGGCGTGGTTATCGAACCAATGCTGACCGACCAGTGGTACGTACGTGCCGATGTACTGGCGAAGCCGGCGGTTGAAGCGGTTGAGAACGGCGACATTCAGTTCGTACCGAAGCAGTACGAAAACATGTATTTCTCCTGGATGCGCGATATTCAGGACTGGTGTATCTCTCGTCAGCTGTGGTGGGGTCACCGTATCCCGGCATGGTATGACGAAGCGGGTAATGTTTATGTTGGCCGCAACGAAGAAGAAGTGCGCAAGGAAAATAACCTCGGTGCCGACGTTGCCCTGCGTCAGGACGAAGACGTTCTCGACACCTGGTTCTCTTCTGCGCTGTGGACCTTCTCTACCCTTGGCTGGCCGGAAAACACCGACGCCCTGCGTCAGTTCCACCCAACCAGCGTGATGGTATCCGGCTTCGACATCATCTTCTTCTGGATTGCCCGCATGATCATGATGACCATGCACTTCATCAAAGATGAAAATGGCAAACCGCAGGTGCCGTTCCACACCGTTTACATGACCGGCCTGATTCGTGATGACGAAGGCCAGAAGATGTCCAAATCCAAGGGTAACGTTATTGATCCGCTGGATATGGTTGACGGTATTTCGCTGCCAGAACTGCTGGAAAAACGTACCGGCAATATGATGCAGCCGCAGCTGGCGGACAAAATCCGTAAGCGCACCGAGAAGCAGTTCCCGAACGGTATTGAGCCGCACGGTACTGACGCGCTGCGCTTCACCCTGGCGGCGCTGGCGTCTACCGGTCGTGACATCAACTGGGATATGAAGCGTCTGGAAGGTTACCGTAACTTCTGTAACAAGCTGTGGAACGCCAGCCGCTTTGTGCTGATGAACACGGAAGGTCAGGATTGCGGCTTTAACGGCGGTGAAATGACGCTGTCGCTGGCGGATCGCTGGATTCTGGCTGAGTTCAACCAGACCATCAAAGCGTACCGCGAAGCGCTGGACAGCTTCCGCTTCGATATCGCTGCAGGCATTCTGTATGAGTTCACCTGGAACCAGTTCTGTGACTGGTATCTGGAGCTGACTAAGCCGGTAATGAACGGTGGAACCGAAGCCGAACTGCGCGGTACTCGCCATACGCTGGTGACCGTACTGGAAGGTCTGCTGCGCCTCGCGCATCCGATCATTCCGTTCATCACCGAAACCATCTGGCAGCGTGTGAAAGTACTTTGCGGTATCACTGCCGACACCATCATGCTGCAACCGTTCCCGCAGTATGATGCATCTCAGGTTGATGAAGC
>ERZ791886.712-NODE-712-length-19542-cov-3.057628_pt1 | contig 19542 bp, 14 predicted proteins | sample MGYA00510158_ERZ791886 | MGnify/ENA primary metagenome ERZ791886 (study PRJEB30046, sample SAMN00792063) | human gut metagenome | study: EMG produced TPA metagenomics assembly of the A metagenome-wide association study of gut microbiota in type 2... | reverse complement strand
AGTTTATACCGACAAACGCTCCTGTAAAGAATCCGCCACCTCTAATATAATCATCAGATAATTTATATGAATCAAATGCAAGCGGTATTTTATTATATGTTTTTCCATCAAATGAATATAAATAATAATATTTATCATATCTAACTTCAACTTTAAAATGTACTGCTTTCACATCTTCTGGAATAGCAATTTCATTACCAGCTAAAGGCATAGTGAAATTACCATTATCTGCACATACTATATCAATAATTCTACCTACATTTTCTTTCCATGTAATATGCACAGTAGTCCAATTTTCTGTATTATAATAGCAAACCATACCTGCCATTTGTTGGAATGTATCTGGTTCAAATTCTACACTTGTTGCAGCATCAAAATTAAAAGCTTGCCATCTTCTAGCTACAAAAGATTGTTTAAATAATGATGTTAATGATTCTTTACCATATAAACGTAAGAAACCTTTTCTTGCTTTTAATGTTGCCATGTCTTCTGTTAATGGTACTCTAAGTGATGCAAAATTTATATTTAATGTATCATCATCAAAATCATCTTTTTCAGGATAAGTTTTTTCCCATTTTTGTTCTGGTAAATTTGGTGCTTCTACTTCTTCAAGACCAGCTTTACCACCGACAACTACTGGCCAACCATCTTCCCAAGTAATTTTTTGAATAGCAGTTTCTCTACCTAATGGGCAGTAAGCATGTTGTTCTCTTTCTCTAATAGGATATTTATCAAAAGCAAGTGGTCTACCAGTCAAATGTGCTAAATACCATTCTCCATTTTGAGTTTCAATTAAAGATGCATGTCCACATTTCTGCAATTTATTTGTTGGCTCTTTCCATGCGGATAATAAAGGATAATTTGGATCTGTTTCATATTCACCATCAATAGTCTTACAACGAGCTACTGTTTCACTATGCTGATATGTTGTGCCACCTTCAGCAACAAATAAATAGTACATATCATTTATATGATATAAATGAGGGCCTTCTGTATATTTTATATCTGTACCCTTATAAATAATTTTTGGTTTTCCTATTAATCGTTTTTCTTCTACAGAATATTCTTGTAAACAAATTCCATAAAAATTATGATTATATACTCTATGATCCCAATACATATTTACTAAATATTTTTTACCATCAATATCATGAAATAACGATGCATCAAAACCTGAGCCATTTAATTCTATTGGATCACTCCATACTCCATCTACAGTATCACATGTAGTCAAATAATTTTTACAATCTTTCCACATGCCATCAACAACTTTTACATCTGTATAAATAAGCCAAAATTTACCATCAGCATAAGATAAATCTGGAGCCCAAATACCACCTGAATTAGGATTTCCCTTCATATCTAAATATTTAACTTCATTTAATGGATGTGCTACTAAATGCCAATTTACTAAATCCTTTGAATGATGTATCTGTACCCCTGGAAACCATTCAAATGTAGATGTTGCAATATAATAATCATCACCTGCACGGCAAATGCTAGGATCTGGATTAAAACCTCTTAATACTGGATTTTTTATTTTCATAATTATATTTACCTCAGATTTTTATAATAGCTTTTACGACATCATTTTTCTCTTTTATATTTTTTTCAAAAGCTTCTTTTATATCTTCAAAATCATATTCATCTGTTACTATCTTAGATATATTTATTTTCCCGTCAGCTATTGCTTTTATAGCAACTGAATACAAATTTTTATATCTAAATATAGTTTTGATTTCAGCTACTTTATCCATCAATTTTGAAAAGTTAAACTCAAATTTTTCTTTAGGTGTTAAGCCAACTAAAACTATTTTCCCACCACGTTTTACAAAATCTACTGTTTCTTGTGTCGTTGCTTCTGCTCCAGCTGTTTCAAATACTACATCAGCCTCTAAATTAATTTCATTTTTTACATCTTCAAAACTTTTACCCAAAGCATTAACAACTCTAGTAGCTCCCAATTCTAAAGCTTTTTTTAATCTTTTTTCAATAATATCTACTACTACAATTTCTGTTGCTCCAAAAGCCTTAACTGCTAATAATGTTGTTAAACCAATACATCCTGCTCCTAAAATAATAACAGATGTTCCTAATGTTACTTCAGCTGTTTTAGTTGCCTCTAATCCTACACATAAAGGTTCTATTAACGCCCCTTCTTTTGTAGTTATATTTTCAGGTAATTTATATACCATATCTGATGGATATGCGATATATGTCTTAAAACATCCATGATATGGTGGTGTTGCTAAAAATCTTACATCTAAACATAAATTATATTGTCCTGTTTTACAATATTCACATTTTCCACAGGTTAATCCTGGTTCCACTGTTACTTTATCATTTATCTTAAAACCCTTTACATCTTTCCCTACTTTTACGACTTTTCCAGCCATCTCATGACCTAAAACAAAATTTCCATTTACAACATAATTTCCTATTTTTCCATTTTCATAATAATGTACATCAGAACCACAAATACCTACATATTCAACTTTTATCAAAACTTCTTCATTTTTTATAGATGGAATCTCCTCTTCTCTAATTTCCATCTCTCTTATTCCTGTCATATATGCTACTTTATTTTTCATTTTATATAATTCCTACTTTTATAAAATTTTACTTTTTACATATGAAACTATAATATTAACTGCTTCTTCTATTGGCACTTTACTTGTATTAATAACTATATCATAATTTTTAGGATCGCCCCAATTTTGTTTCGTATAATATTTGTAATAATTAGCGCGTTTATCATCTTCTTCATTTAATTCTCTCAAAGATTTACCATCATACACTTCTTTTCCTCTTTTTTCTCTATAATCATCATTTGCACAGATAAAGAAAGAATAATGACTTGGTAAATCTTCTAAAATAAAATCAGCACAACGACCTAAAATAACACAGTCATTATCATTTGCTAATTGTCTAATTGCTTTAGCTTCATTAATAAAAACATCATTATTAAAACCTGTATTTCTACTGCCAAAGTTGAAAAATGGTATAAAACTCAAAGATAACGGTGTCACATTATTTTCTAGGTTTCTTAAATTATCTTCACTCAAATCATCTATACCTATTTGAGCTGCTGCTAAATGAACTATTTGTCTATCAAATAATTTATAACCTAATTTCTCTGCAAGTTTATTTGCTAATTCCCTTCCTCCACTACCATATTGACGACTTATAGTAATAACAGTATGATTATTCATTTTTAAGCCTCCGTAACAATATAAATACTATTAAATTAAAAATATTATTTAATTTTCTTTTGCATGACGAATAGCTAAATCTCTTACCACTTGTGGATAAACTTTATCAATATTAGCTGTTATCATCAATAAAATTCCTAAAACTGCTATTCCAATTGGAATGTATGCTACTAAAGCTAAAATGGCTGTTATTGCACTTTCACTTTGAGTTAATGCTCCTCCATCATAATTTCCCATTGCTAATACTATACCAACTACAGCTCCACCTAGTCCTGCTCCAACTTTCATACCAAAGCTAGTTACACTATATGTAGCACCTTCTATACGTTTATTCGTTTTCCATTCACCATAATCTACAACGTCTGCTACTAATGCAAATAATCCAGCAGTATGTGGTGCTCTTCCAACACCCTGAATCATAAATCCAGCTAACGCACAATACCAATTTTCTGGGAATAATGCAATTAATCCAAAACCAATAATCATTAATACATATCCACCAATCATACAATTCCATTTACCAAATCTATTAGCAATAACTGGAAAAAATAAACAACCTAAAATCATTGGAATATTTTGAAATAATGTTATTACACCAAATAAATTTTCATCATGAAAAATGTATTTTACATAATACATACCACTACTACCACTTACAGCATATAAAATATAATCCATTACAAATATTATAGTAGTGTAAATAAAATATTTATTTACAGCTAAATATTTTATAGATTTTACAAAACTCACATTTTCTTTAGCTTTTACAGGTTCAACTCTTTCTTTACAAAAATAAAATGTTATTAATAAAGCAATCATTGCTAATAATCCATAAATACTAGTAATACCAAACCAACCTAAAGCTTTAGCTGCTGGAGGAGTTACAAAAGATAAAATAATAACTAATAAATTTGTCATTAAAAATCTTACTGAACTTAAAGATGTTCTCTCTTTTTGATTATCTGTTATAAAAGATAATAGTGCATTATATGGTAAATTAGATGCAGTATATACTATAACAGTTAAAAAGAAATATGTGCAAAAAGCATATATTACTTTACCATTCTCTCCTATATCAGGCACACTAATTGTTAATATCAAGCCTATTGCCATAAACGGAGCTGACCATAAAACCCATGGACGTGCTTTTCCCCATCTAGTTTTAGTTCTATCAAGTATAACTCCCATTATTAAATCACTAATACCATCAAATATTCTAGCAGCTAACATTATACCGCCAACAGCTGCTGCACTAATCATTACACTATCTGTATAATAGATAGTCATAAATAATGCCAAAACATTCCAAACAAAGTTACAACCGCAGTCACCTGCACCAAAAGCTAGTTTTTCACCTAATGATATTTTTTGCGTTGCCATAAAAAACTCTCCTCTTAAATATATAAAATTTATAACTTAGCTAAATCCTGATAACAATCTTTTAATTGCGCATATACTTTTTTGTATAAAGCATGTCCTTGTTTATAATATTCACTTTCTTCTTTTATTGGACTGCAATTTGTTCCTGTTTTGATAAATTCATCACAAGCAGATACTACATCTTTAAAAATTCCAGCTCCTACACCAGCTAAAATAGCTACCCCTAATGCTGGACCTTCTTCAGAAGTCAATGTTTTTACTTCACATTCAAACATATCTGCAAGCATCTGACGCCATACTGGGCTTTTGCCACCGCCACCACATGCCATCATTTCATCTACTGTTACACCCATTTCTTTCAAGATGTCATAACAATCGCTAAGTGAATATGCTACACCTTCCATGACTGCTCTCATCATATTTTCTTTTGTATGAATTGCAGATAAACCAAAGAATACGCCTCTGCAATTTGGATCAAGATGTGGTGTTCTTTCGCCCATCAAATATGGTAAATACATTAATCTATCACTGCCACATGGAATTTTTGCTACTGCTTCATTCATGAGTACATATGGATCTTTTCCCAATTCTTCTGCTTTGGCTTTATAATTATCAGCTATATTATCGCGGAACCATTTAAGTGATAAACCTGCTGCAAGTGTTACCCCCATTACATGCCAACAACCTGGCACTGCACAACAAAAAGTATGAACTCTACCTTTTGGATCAATACTTAATTTATCTGTATGTGCAAATACTACACCGCTTGTACCAATTGTAGTGAATGCTTTACCGTCTTTTACAATACCAGTACCAATAGCTGCTGCCGCATTATCTCCTGCACCACCTACAACTACTGTATCAGTGCTTAATCCTGATAATTTAGCAAATTCATCATTGATATGTCCTGTTACTTCTGGAGATTCATATACTTTTGCCAATAAATTTTTGTCTATATCGAGTTTTGCTAAAATCTCATCTGACCATTGACGTTTTGGAATATCTAATAATTGCATTCCGCTTGCATCAGATACTTCTGTTGCGTACTCACCTGTCATACAAAAACGTACATAATCTTTTGGTAATAAAATATGTTTGCATCTTGCATAATTTTCTGGTTCATTATTTCTAACCCATAAAATTTTTGATGCTGTAAATCCTGTCAATGCTGGATTTGCTGTAATTTCTATCAATCTTTCAGCTCCAACCTTAGCAGTGATTTCTTCACATTCTTTTACTGTTCTTTGGTCACACCAAATAATTGAAGGACGAATTACTTCATTATTTTCATCAAGCATTACTAGCCCATGCATTTGACCAGATAAACCTACGCCTTTTACATCTTCAGGATTGATTTTAGATTTTGCCAAAACTTCTTGAATTGTATGTAAAGAAGCATTATACCAATCTTTTGGATTTTGTTCTGCCCAACCATTTTGTGGTTGATACATTGGATATTCTTCTGAAGCTGAAGCTATAACTTTCATAGTTTCATCAAATAATACTGTCTTTGTCGCTGAAGTACCTATATCTAAACCTAATAAATATTTCATCATTTACCGCCTCTCATTTTGTGCTTAAGCACATTTGTTGTTTTAAATATATCACCTTTGAATTTATCCGTCAATATTTATTTTTAGAATTTTTCAGATTTTTTTAATATGTTTTTCTATTTTATTATAAATAAGTAAAAATATTATCTTTTAAAGTTTTTTGAATGACTAACACTTTTTATAAAAAGACGTTTTCTCCATTAAACCATTATTATAAATTTTCTAAAAAATTATTATTGACAAAAATATCACTACATGATATTCTTTAATTGTTCTTGATTGTGCCTAAGCACATAAGACACAATAACATAATAAAATCGTAAATATATTAGTGTATATATAAAAGGAGAGTATATTCATGTTTAATAATATTCCTGATGTAAAACTTGGTATCATTGCTGTAAGTCGTGATTGCTTTATCGTTTCTCTTTCTGAAAATCGTAGAAAAGCAATTGTTGAAGCTTACACTAAACAATATGGTGAAATTTTCGAAGCTCAAACTGTAGTAGAAAATGAAATCGATATGCTCAAAGCAGTTGAAGAAGTTAAAACTGCTGGTTGTAATGCTTTAGTTGTTTTCTTAGGTAACTTCGGCCCAGAAACTCCTGAAACTTTAATTGCTCAAAAATTCGATGGCCCTGTAATGTATGTAGCTGCTGCTGAAGAAACAGGCAAAGACCTCATCAATGGTCGTGGCGATGCTTATTGCGGTATGCTCAACTGCTCTTACAATCTTGGTCTTAGAAAAATCAAAGCATTCATTCCAGAATATCCTGTAGGTACTGCTGATGAAATCGCTGAAATGATCAATGAATTCAATCCTGTTGCACGCGCTTTAATCGGTGTAGCAAATCTAAAAATCATCACTTTCGGTCCTCGTCCACAAGATTTCTTTGCTTGCAATGCTCCAATCAAACCACTTTATGATTTAGGCGTAGAAATCGAAGAAAACTCCGAACTTGATTTACTCGTTTCTTATAAAGAACATGCTGATGACCCACGTATTGATGATATCGTTAAAGATATGGCTGAAGAAATGGGCACAGCTAACCCATATCCAGATCTTTTAAAACGCATGGCTCAATATGAATTAACATTACTTGATTGGGCTGAAAAACATAAAGGTTCTAGAAAATATGTAGTATTTGCTAATAAATGCTGGCCTGCATTCCCATCTCAATTTGGTTTTGAACCATGCTATGTAAATAGCCGTCTTGTATCTCGTGGTATTCCTGTTGCTTGTGAAGTAGATATCTATGGCGCACTCAGCGAATATATTGGTACTTGCGTAAGTGGCGATGCTGTAACTCTTCTCGATATCAACAACTCTGTACCAAAAGATTTATTCGAAGAAGATATTGCTCCAAAATATAAAAACTACACCCTCAAAGATACATTTATGGGCTTCCATTGCGGTAATACTCCTATGTGCAAACTCGCTAAAGGTGCTATCAAATATCAGCTTATCCAAAATCGTTTACTCGAAAATGGTGGCACTCCAGATATCACTCGTGGTACTTTGGAAGGCGATATTGCTCCAGGTAAAATCACATTCTATCGTCTCCAAAGCAATGCAGCTGGACAATTACGCTCTTATATAGCAGAAGGTGAAGTATTACCTGTTGCTACTCGTTCCTTCGGTGGTATCGGTATCTTCGCTATTCCTGAAATGGGTCGTTTCTATCGTCATGTACTCATTGAAAAACAATATCCACATCATGGTGCTGTAGCATTCGGTCATTATGGTAAAGCTTTATTCAGTATCTTCAAATTCTTAGGTGTTGAAGATGTAGCTTTCAATCAGCCAAAAACTATGATGTACCCAACAGAAAATCCTTTTGCTTAATTAAAGATAAATATAATAAATAATAATAAAGAGCATCTACTTTTGTAGGTGCTCTCTTATAAATAGGAGGATTATTTCATGAGTAATTGTATTATTACTATTGGTCGTCAATATGGTGCTGGTGGTCGTGAAATCGCTGAAAAATTAGCTAAACAATTACAAATACCTTTATATGACCGCAAACTTGTAGCATTTATTTCTGCTCATCTTGAAAAAGGTGTTTCTCTTGATGAATTAGATTTAACATATGATAATCTCTATGGCAGTGTTTCTCCATATGAAACTATGTTTGCTGATTTGAATGTAGAAGACGATAATTATTTATTCACTCCACAATCAAAAGCTATCAAAGCACTTGCTGAAAAAAATTCTGGTATTTTTGTCGGTCGCTGTGCTAATTTCATTTTGAAAGATGTAAAAAATGCTCATCACTTCTTTATTTGTGCAGATGATGAATTCCGCAAAATACGAGGCACTAATGTTTATCATAAAGATTTAGCTACATTAAAAAAAGAAGATGCTAAACGTGCTTCTTACTATAATTATTATACAGGTTCTACATGGGGTGATTGTGCAGATTATGACATGATAATCAATGTAGGTCGCTGTGGCATAGATAAAGCTGTAGAATTAATTGCTAATTACATTAAATAATTAAATAACCAACAACTTTCTTTAAAAATATAACTTATCTAAAAAAGCTAGTACAAAATTGTACTAGCTTTTTTAGATAAGTTATATTTTTACTTCATTATTACTTCCGATATACTAGGTAATGGTATCTTTTTCTTTAAAATTTCTTTGTCAATATCATTATCCATATCCATATAAGAAACTTTTTGACACCATTTATTATCATTAATATTTTCTATTCCCATTATTATTTTTAAATTATTCATTCTTTTTTGATATAACTCTAATGATTCTTTAGAATGTTCATTTAGAACTTTATACATATACTGATTAAAACATTCTATATATTCTTGCTTATTAACTTCTAATTTATATGCTTTAAAGTTTCCCTTATCATCAAAAAGCTTTGTATAATATTCATCTTCTCTCAAATATAAATCAGCTAGAATTTTTATACTTCCTAATCCCATTGCTTTTCCCATACCTAATTTATAACAACAATTTTCCTCGCCGAGTTTAAATAGATATGTCAAAGCTCCTAATTCAACTTTATCTAAATTTTCAAAACGTACTTTTCCATTAAAATGACATTTATCTATTAATGGTCTTATTATAACTTTACTATATTTTCTATATATATCTTCTTTCTGTTTTCCTTTCCAATTTATTTTTTTATGCCAATACAACTTATATCCTCTAATAGTTGTATTGCCATTCCAATTTTGTACATTATCATTTTCATCTACATTTAAATAAAATTGATAAGCTGTTGGATTTGGACTACTTACATCTAAATAAAAATTTTTATAAAATGCATTCTTTTCTTCTTCATCATTTAAATAACAATCTTCAACATACACTCTACTTCCCCAATATTCTTTATTTCCAAAAATGGCATCTGTAAAATCTATTTTAGGTAATTTTAGTTCCGTAGGTACATGCATAGCTACTGTTTTTTTGTAAGGTATCCTATAATATGGACTAGAACCTAAATGACATACTTCACCATCTTCTAAACAATAAAAACATGGACTAATGATTTTATATCTTTTCTTCAAGGCATATTCTAAAAATTTTAATCCTTTCGGTATACTTTGAGTGCTATTTACTTTTAATTTAAATAAATTTTTACTATTTCTATTCCTATCTAGTTTATACGCTTTCATAAAATCATTTGTTATAGCTATTCTTTTATCCCATATAGGTTTTGTAATTCTATAAAAATAGCGTTTATCTTTTTTATATATATTTCCAGAAAAAATATCTACATAATCATTTTTCCATATTATATATGGAGATTCTGATACTTTTTTTATATTTGTTGTATTATTTATTACCTCAAAGTTAGCTGGACAAACATATTTTTTTCCCATAAACTCTATCAGAAATCCTGCCCGTGCTTTAGGTATACTTTTATTATTATCTCTATCCTGCATAGACATCTCTTCTAAATATTCTTTAGAAAATAAATCATCTTTTGCAATACTTCTCCAAAAAAACAAACCATCATTAAAATTTCCATTCTCACTGCATCTCATAGCTGAATTAGTTATTATTCTAAAAATATTCTTTAAACAACCTCTTAAACTACTTCCTGGAATTGCCTTATGTATTCCTTCTCTTAATAACCCACTTTCCCCACCAATATATAAAGGCGTTATATTCTCTATAGTTACATCAAAATAACCACTATATTTTTTACCATCTTTTATAAAAGCTTTATATCCAGCTTCATTTAATATTTTTTTTCCATTTTTATTAGCATAATTTATTTTAGTATTCTTTAATTGCTCCATCTCTATATATTTATTTAACCTTGATGGCACAATTATATCATTCAATTGTACAAAATTATAAGGTGCTCTAGTTTTTTCTTCCAAAGTTAAATTAGGTATATTTTTTTTCATATAAAAACAACTATTAAAATATAATACATTATATATTTACAGAACAAATAGTTGTTTTTTCACCTCCCACAACTTATGATTTCTGCAATCACTATTCCTCAGGTTCTATATCTACATAACGGTAGTATCCATATCCAGCTTGACCAGTACTATTATTATATTCAATATAACTACGCGTAATTAATGTATAATAATCACTTTGCCTATCTACAGGAATTATTTTTTTTATTTTTCTTCCTTTATCAAATAATTCTATAAAATCATTTGATAAAATTTTATGAAATTTTCCCATTATTACCGATATACTATCAACAGTATCTATTAATTTACTATATTCTCTATCTTCATCTCTTATAACTCTCACATAATATTTATCTCTATTACGAAAAATTAAGATTTCCTCTAACTTATTAAATAATCTCATCTGTATCAAATATTTAGGAATAATATTACTATCATCACTAAATACAAAATGTTGATCACTATAATATCCAAATTTCATCTCATTTACATTCTGTACTAAAACCTTATAATCATTAATAGCTATTTTTTCTAAAATTTCATTTAATGATTCTTTTACATCATAAATATATTCTTTTTTTATTGAATATATCTTTTTACATTTTAAACAATTTTCCTCATCAAAAAAACTATTCTTCATAAAATTCACCACACAATGCTTTAACATATTTTTCTAAAATCTCTTTAACGTCTTCTTTACCATCTTTTCCTGCTACTATTATTTTATTCTCATTTTCCCTTTCTATTTTAAAAGTATTTCCTCTATAATTTATTAAACAATTATTTCCACTAAAAACACCCCTACCAATAGATTTACCTCCACCAATAGCTAAATTTCCTAACCACATATCTTTTAGAATCAATAACATCAATCCTGATTCTAGTTCTGTACATCTTTTTATGCGCAAATTAATAGAAATCATCGTCTTTGCTCTGTCTATTTGCCAAATAGGTTCATCACCAAATAAATTCCCATAAAAAACTCCCCCAGTAAAACTATCTATTTTTGTTCTTGGTTGTTTTTTACTAATAAAATTATTTTTTTTAAGATAAATTTCATTTACATGTAATCTACTTCGTAAAAGTTTATTATTTCCTTCTGAATCTACTTTTTTCCCATGTCCCATCAAATTATCTATAAAAGATACCACATTTTCTTCATTTTTATAATTTGATAAATTTCTTAATATATTAATTGCTCTATTTCTAATAACCCCTTTTATACTAGTACCTGGAATAACATAATCTTCTCCACTTTTTAATTGCACTGCCCTTATTTTTATATTGCTTTCTTTCGATAATTCTTCTTGAAAATCTGTAGTTGCTATTATCATAGAATTCTTTAAAGACAACCCTATTCTCATTCTAAAATCGCTTATTATGTTACTTTTAGCATCATCATATTTTACTGGCACTTTATTAATATTGCCATCTAAATACTCTAACCATGCCCAAGCATCTTCATCTTTACTAAAATCAAAAATATAAAAAGGAGTAGGTTTCTTTTTTATTTGTATTTTTCCATATCCTTTCGTTGTTAATGCTCCAATATTCATACCTGTATCTAATATATATGCTATAGTTTTTGCTACTTCATCTATATCTACATCTTTAAATTTTTTTCGTACAGTTATTTCTATATTTAATAAACCTTCTGCACCTCGCTCAATCATCTCAAAATCATATTTTGCCTTATCTTTACTCACATTAGTAATATCATCAATAGCTACACCATCTCTATGGATAATTTTTACATTATTTAATTTCACATCACTTATTCTAATCAAACTTTGATTTTCATTATTTTTATTTACATTGCCAAAAATAATATTTTCTATTTTTTCTCCATAGATATCAGATATATAATTCCGCAATACACCAACTATTGAAGTTCCCGGTATAAATGCTTGACCATATTTATCTTTTAAAATCAACATATCTGTAATACCATCATCTTTTCCTGTAGATATTCTCAATGGAGATTTCACTTTTATAGGGACATTTGAAAAAACTATCTTTTTTATTATTTTTGCTTCATTATTCATTTCTATCTCTCCTATGAATTTATCTAACTAATTTATTTTTTTCAAATGCTTTATAAACCATAACCAATATTCTTTAAATAAAATATCTTTATCAATAGTAAAAATATTATTTCCTAAATCATTCTTTAATAATTTAACTTTATTATCATCTAAATCCAAATATTGTTCCCATTTAATATTCTCATATGGCATTTTTAAACTTTCAAACCAAAAACTATATACACTCATTCCATCTAATTTTATTTTACGCAAATTATCCTTTGCTATTGGTTTAAATCCATTTATTTCTTGTATTATAATATTTTCTTTATCATTACTTAAAAATATTCTTTCTACTCTATTAAGAACATTTTTTGTCTTTAAAGGATTTACTCTTTCCGCATCCATTATAGCTTTCTTTCGTACTTCTAATAATATTCTTTTCTGGATAATTTTCCTTGCATTTTCTTTTACATTACTACTTATATTTTCTCTAATTAATATTTCTTCTGGATAATCTATTATTCTTATATTATCCATCGCTTGCCAAAGTCTAAACTGTCCAAAACCATCTTCATATCTACAACCTAATCCAGAATATAAAATTTCACTTATTTTATCTAAAATATTTCTATCTATTTTATCCATAACAAGCTCAATCAATGAACCCGCAGAAATCGCTCTTTTTCTTTCTCTCATAGATTGCCAAACGCTAACATAACCACTAACTTCTTCACTATTAGCTAAAATATCTATATTTTCTTTTTTTATACTTACATCTATACCTATATTCTTCAATTGCACTTCTATATAAAATAAAAGTTCTCTTACTACCACTTCTACAGATTGCCATTCTTTTATGGGAATATATGGTGTTAATACCTGCAAATATATATTTTTATTAACTACATCATACTCAAAACTATTACAATTTGAAATTTCTCCTATTTTACAAAGACATTTACCATATTGTACATTTCTTGAACGACCTATATGAATATTATCTAAATCAATATTATCTAAAAAAGATTTTACATTTTGAACAATATCTTCATCTACTATCAAATATCCTTTAAAAAACTGATTAGGTTCTATATATTCATAATTAAAAATTCTACCATCTTTATTACTGCCAACTAAACGTAAATTATCTTCATTACGTGCCATATGCAATTCAACCTGAGTATCCACATCCACTTTACAAATTTCATTATCGGCTTTCAACATAAATCCATTCATTTTTTTATAGCCTGGTATTATTTGTTTATTATATGAGATATCTTTTACTGTCTTACCATCTTTACTACACACTAAGGATAAAGGTATATTCATTGGATTAAAATTATTTTTTATCAACTTTAAATTTTTCCCTACTGGATATGCTGATATAAAACGTACTTTTCCTGATAAAAATATATTATAAAAATCCTCATCTTCATGTGCATTCTTTAAATTCTTATATTGTATAAATTTTCCAGCTAACATACCTCTAACAATAGAACCTGGAATGTATTTTTTTGTAACATATAATGTGGTATCATTGTTTTTCTCTGCTAAACTTACTGGAGCTAGTGTTTCTATAATATAATCTATCTTTTTCACACTTATACCTCCTTATACTATATAACTCTATTTTTTAATTTATTAAGAACTTCATTATATCTATCTTCATTATTTTCCCATTTACAATAGATTTCCCCATAACCACGATTACGTTTTGCTCCTACAAATCTTAAATTTTTCAAAGCTAAAATTAAAATCAATAAATTTTCATCTGTATCTTTTACTAATTCAATTGCTCCTTCAAACTCTGTTCCTTGATCAATAACTTGCATATTATATAAACTAGTAGATTTTGCCGTTCCTGTTTCTTTATCAATTGCTGTTTGAAATCGTATATCTGTATATAATTCCAATACACTTTGTTTAGTAAAAATTCCTTTATATTGATTATTCAAATACTGCCAATCTTTACACATCTGCTCATAATTTGGTAAATAAAAATTCTCCATACGAATATTAGATTCACTATCACTTATTCCAAATAATTCATCTATCTCTTTAATCGTTATCCATTTTTCTTGACTAATTTCTGCCATCTCTAAAGCACTTTCATATAAAAGTCCTTTAAATCTCTTAGCAGGAAAATAAGGCATTCCATATCGGTCATGTATTACTTGTGTATCAATTGTTATATCCGACTTATTTGTAGCTAACAATAATGATGATTTTGCTATTATTTTTATTTTATATATCCCCATATCATTCACCTACTTATAATCTACTGTTCAATGAAAAATCAATCAATTCAATTGCATCAACATATCTAGTCTTTAACATTTTTTCATTTGTCATATATTGCCAAAAATCATTTGCCACAACATTTTCTTTTTGTAATTCACTCTTTAATATATTTTCTACTTCTGGACAATTTTCTAAAAACCTAACAATACTATGATTATCTTCATTTAAAACATTTCGTAAATCTTTAATTTTATTATTCGGTACACTTTTTATTTTTTCTATCAAAGAAAATAAATCACTTATATTACTTTTGTCTTTTTGTTCTTGTGTTACACAATATGGACCATAATGTAAATAGCCTTCTGGTGCTTCATATTGCTGTATACATAACTGTTCTAATGTAGGTGACATATCTCCATGTAATATAGCAAAATCTACAAAACTTTCATCATTTTGACGTGATTTTTTCTTAGCAGAACCACAAAGCTGTTCTGCTAATTCATAAGCTCTATAAAAAGGATATTTCGCAGGAACTATAGCTACCCCACCACAACAACTCATATTACTATTTATTCTCATACTTGTATTATTAAAAATTTTCTTAATATAATTTTGAGCATTAATATATTGTACTTCGTCCAATAAATATTCTTTACTGACAATCTGAATAAATCTTTTTGCATATTCCATGCCTAATCTTCCTGCACAAACAAAAGTAACATCATCTCCACCTATAATAATCGGTCTAATAGGTAAGTATTTATTTTTTATCTTATTCATATCAAGACTTTTACTATAACGATTTTCTTCAATATCCTCTATTACAGATTTTAATAATTCACGAAAACCTTTTTTTACAATTTCAGCTGTTCTTAATGATAAAGTTTTACGTTCTTGCATATTTGTACATGAAGCAAATTTTATTCCCATATTATTGCCATCTATATGAATAATACTCACATAACTTTCGCCATCTTTATAACCTAAATTATCAAACTTGCTAACAAAATCATATTTATTTTTCAATATATCTTTATATTCTTCTTTTAAATTCTCTGCTACTACATTATATGCACTTGATTTTGCTACTATTTCTGCTGATACCATTCTATTATCAAATTCATAGATAATATTATTTTTTACCCTACCTTTTAAATATTCTGCTGTTTTCCCACTATAATCACATTCTAAAGTAAAACCAACATAAGGCACATCAACCTGAGGCAAAATAATATTTTGATTATCTTTTAACTGCTTATATAAAAGACCTAAAGATTTTTGAAAATGTTCATTGTCTATATTTAATTCACCAATCGCTGCACCTGTTTTTAATCCTGGTGCCTTTATTAATATCTCTTTAGTCCAACTACCCACTATTTGCTTGCAAAGTTCAATAGTATCTGTATCTTGTTTTCTTACCAAAATAATCATGTTTCCGCCACCAATATAAGCAACTTCACATTCAATACTATCATCTTCTAACATTTGTATATTTTTCACTTCATTCCATGAAAATTCAGGCATTTTTAAATTAAAGCTAGGTAATATTTTATTTACCATTAAATCACTAAAAATACTATCTACAAGATAAGAAGCACCAATATTAGTTTTTAACCTATTACAAGAAAAAACAAATTTCTGTATAGAACGTGTATCCAATAAAATTGCCCCTACTGAATTTAACATACACATTACTCCTATCAAATTAATAATTATTTCATTATATAAATATGTAAAAAAAGCCGGAGTGCCCAAAGGCACTCCATATATAATTATTACTAAAGATCTTCTTCCAAAAAACGTCTAAAATATCTCAATCCTGTATTTTCTTCTTTAACTGTTGCATATACATCTTTTAAAATTTCTTTTCTACGTTTTCTACCAGTATCATATTTTATATTTAAATAATCTGTTATAAAGGCTATTGCTTTATGCACTATTTTTTCATTTGGTTCTAAAACATATTTTTTATCTGTAGCTTTATCTATATAATTAGGATTTTCCATATCAGGAATATTTTTATTATAAAATGCTATAAACTCAATATCATCTTTTACATAATCATATAATTCTACATCCTCATGACCTCTTCTTTTAAAATCTAATACAATATATTTAAATATATACTCAAAAAAAGTTTGCGATGATTTCGATAATTTATCTTTTATCTTTTCATAAATATCTATATAAGTAAAAAACTTTTCTTTAACAATTTCAAAAGATGGCTGTCTTAACGCTCTACGTTCTAATATAGAATATTCTTTTTCTTCTTCATTTATTTGTAAAATATTTATAATAATTTTTTCTTTTAATATATTTTTTATTCTAACTAAACAGCCCTCTATTCTTGGCAATTTTATTTCTATATTCTTTATTTTATTTATATCAATACCTTTCATATTTTTTAATTGTTTTTCCAAAGCATTTTTATTCTTTATACTTCTATTGACATCTTTATCATTACTACTATAATCTATTTTATAAAAATTGTTTATTATACTACGTACATTTTCCTTTAAAGCTTCTAAATCTTGTTTACTTTTCGCTTTAATAATATAATCAACTTCATCTCTAGATGTTCCTTTTGAAAATTCTTCTTTACGTATATAATTATATATATCACTATTTATTATCTTATCTTCATCTAATAAATCTATATACGATAAAATATTTTTTAATAAAGAATATTTTATTGTATGATAATTAAACACTTTTTTTTCATTAAGATTTTTTATCACTTCTTTAAAAAATTCTTTATCATTTTCAAATAATTCTTTATATAAAGTTTTTACTTCTTCTTTGGCAATTTTTATTTGTAAATAATACTGACTATTTTCTTCTTTTAAAGAAGCAACAACCACTTTTAGCATATAATTAAAATATTGTTTACTAAATTCAGCTATAAAAGAACCTATTCTCCCTGTTTCTTTATACTTTTCAATATTATCATTTAAAATTTCTTTTACCAATTTAACATATTTATCTGCTCCAGCCTCATAGAAGGTTAATCTTTTATTATAATAATTTAATCTTTTCAATGCACCTAAACGCTGCTTAGCAAAAATATCATAATCTTTATCTAGACTTATTAAAATCTTAAAAATATCTAATTGTAATTCAACTTTTTTTGTATTATTTAAAATTCTATCAGCTATACCTTGTACATATATTCTTACTTTTTCTTCTAATTGAATTTTTTTCTCTCTTATTTCTTTAATTTTAGTTTTTACTAATAATTCTAATTTTAAATAATAATACTTTTCAAATATTGCTAAAAATGACATTGTTTTATGTTTTTGTTTATACTCTGTTATAAATTGCTTTAAACTTTCTTTTATACAGTCATCAAACACATATCTATCAATGCTACTTAAATATACATCATCATTTTGCATAGATAATAATTTTAAAGCTTTTTTTCTAGATTTAACAAAAATATCATAAACATTATCTAGTCTTAATAATTGATTCCTTATTTTTAACTCAATATCTTTTCTTTCTTTTGTTGTAGAAAATCCTTCAATTGAATATTGTAAATATATCTTTACATTTCCCTCTAAACTATTTTTTAATTTCTTTAATTTTTCTTTATCTATTTTTATATCTTTTTCTTCTTCTAATTCTAAATTTTCTTCAACAATCTTTTTACTTTCTGTATATTCAGCTTTAATAATTTTCTTAGAGTCATTTGTATTTCCCATATACAGTTCCTCCCTAAAAAATCAAAGTAACATCCTCATCAATCATTTATCAATAAATCTAAGGCTTTATCTAGTTTATGTTTTTGTCCAGATTTAGCATTGCCCGCAATAGCATTCAAATAAAATAATCCTGTTATATCATAAATTCTAGATTTACTTGGATCTTTAGCTTTTTCCTCAGCTGTCTTAGCTCTACTAAAACCACTATATTTCTGTGCATAAATTATAGTATCCACATCTACATTTCTAGCAGCTTTTTCAGCATAAGCTACAGCTACAAATAAACTAATAGAATATGGTTTCATACCAAATGTAACATCTACAAACAACTGGTCATTATCATTAATCAAAATTGCTACTTGTTTAAAAAATCTATTAAAAGTTAATGAATCAAACTCTGTAGTTAATGGAATTTCTTCAAATTTAAAATTTACATTACGTTCTTGAAAAATTTTTTCTACTTCTTCTCTATACTTTTTATAATTCATAGTAGCATTATTTTGTTTACCATTAACATCTTGTTCCACCGCTGTAATCACAATTACTTCATCATTAGGTTTAACTTTATCATCAATAACATATGTTAGTGGAAAATCATATCTGTTTTCACTTAATTCAAAATCGTCACTTGTGTAATATGTTGGGTCTTCTGGTCTTAATGGGGCTAATAACATTGTAGATAAAAATACTTTTCTCATTTTAAAATCTCCTTTATTTTCTTAAATAAAACATCTCATTAATATCTATTGGTTTTAATTCTACCTATATTATAAGAAAACCTCTTTAAGTCTAAAAATTTACATAAAACCACCTCCTTTCTTACTCTTTACAACTTTACTTATCGAACTCTTTTTTTATTTCTTTGATAAGATTATATTTTATTATAAGCTCCAAAATATATGGTCCAAGGAAATAAATCAATATCAAGCCAGGAATAAGAATAATCCATCTACTTTCAATCAGAAAATGAGCTATGCCACCAAAAAGAATACCAGCTAATATCATTAGCGAAACTTGTACA
>ERZ791886.710-NODE-710-length-19585-cov-2.815310_pt1 | contig 19585 bp, 17 predicted proteins | sample MGYA00510158_ERZ791886 | MGnify/ENA primary metagenome ERZ791886 (study PRJEB30046, sample SAMN00792063) | human gut metagenome | study: EMG produced TPA metagenomics assembly of the A metagenome-wide association study of gut microbiota in type 2... | reverse complement strand
TGGGAAGCATCGGGAAAATTCCCTTCACTGACAGAACCAAACCCAAGTTATCACGGAATCAGCTTCACAAAAGCAGTTGGAGCCGCAGCATTTGTTACAAAAATTCGTGCAATCCTGCTTCGTGATACAGGTGCAACAATTTCGCCATTCCATTCATTCCTGTTCTTACAGGGACTTGAGACACTTTCACTTCGTGTAGAGCGTCATGTACAGAATGCACTGAAAGTTGTAGAATACTTGAACAACCATCCACAGGTAGAGCATGTAAATCACCCATCTGTATCCACAGATCCAGAGCAGCAGGAACTTTACAAGAAATACTTCCCGAACGGTGGAGGATCTATCTTCACATTCGAAATCAAAGGAGATGCACAGAAAGCAAAAGACTTTATCGATAATTTGGAGCTCTTCTCACTCCTTGCAAATGTAGCCGATGTTAAATCACTTGTAATCCATCCGGCAACAACAACACATAGCCAGTGCACGGAAGAAGAACTGTTAGACCAGGGAATCAAACCAAACACTATCAGACTTTCTATCGGTACTGAAAATATTGACGACATTATCCAAGACCTTGATGAAGCATTCAAGGCAGTAAAATAACTCTATCTCACATGAATTGGGGATGTAGCTAATCAATGATTGACTACGTCCCCAATTCAATTTTACGCAGGGCAGAACTTATTAAAATTTCAAGTACATCGTACTATATGGTGGGATTTCTAATTTTCCGTCCATTTGAATTTCTGTATCACTAATCAGGTCATGGACCGTTCCATTCAATTCCTGATGCCATGCGGTATAGGGTGAGTCAGATGCATTGACAGTGACCAGTATACGTTCTTTTTCTGAGCAGCGCTCGAATATGAGTTGATGATTCTGAATCACTACATTTCGGTAAGAGCCATTGCAGAGTGCATCACTGTTTTGACGGATCTGGATTAATTTTTTAATGAATTTTGTGAGTTCATTTGGTTTTGGTGCATCAAAACATGGGCGAAGTGCATAATCATTGTCTGGTGCTTTCTCGCCTTTTTCGCCCCATTCACTTCCATAATAAAGGCATGGTATGCCTGGCATACCAAGAAGCAGACCGTATGCCAGCGGAATATGTGCCGGGTTAGTCAGGATGCTGGCGAGTCTTGTGACATCGTGGTTGTCAGCAAAAGTCATAAGGTGCTTTCCGCGGTAAATGCACCAATCCTCTGGTCCAAACTGGCGGTTCAGGGAATGTGCGATTTCAAAAAGATTCATGCAATTGAAGCTGGAATAAAGTCCTTTATAACATTCGTAATTCGTGCAACTGTGAAGCATTTCATCATTGACAATCTGAATATAATCTCCGAAAAGAACTTCTCCAATCAAGGCAAAATCGGGCTTTAATTCCTGAGTGAACTGGCGCAAACGTTTCATAAATTCGCGGTCCAGGCAGTATGCAACATCAAGCCTGAGTCCATCGATGTCAAAAGTATCAATCCAGAAGCGGACACAGTCCAAAAGATAATCGACCACTGTCGGATTTTGGAGATTTAATTTGACCAGTTCAAAATGTCCTTCCCATCCTTCATACCAGAACCCATCGTTATAACAACTGTTACCATCAAAACTAATGTGGAACCAATCCTTATATGGAGAGTCCCATTTCTTTTCCTGGACATCACGAAATGCCCAAAAGCCACGGCCGACATGATTAAACACACCGTCCAGTACAATCTTGATATCGTGATCATGCAAATCCTTGCAGACATCTGAAAAATCTTCGTTTGTGCCAAGTCGGCAGTCGATTTTTCGAAAATCTCTTGTGTCATATCCATGATTGTCGGAATCAAAGATTGGATTTAATAAAATGGAATCTACACCGAGGTCTTTTAGATAATCGGACCATTCCATGATCTTGCGGATGCGGGGAACCGTTACACCGTCATTGTGCACAGGAGCACCACAGAAACCAATCGGATAAATTTGGTAAAATACACTGTTATAAGTCCACATAATTATGCCTTCTTTCTTTATGTAATATTATTTCTTTTTCATAGTAAGCTGGAACCAGATAAATAGAATCAAGCCCTTTAAAATAGAAGTGATGGAAATGCTCCACCAGATTCCGCTAAGTGCCAGTGGCGTTGCGGTCAGTGCAAGTGCCATCGGGATTCGAAGCAGATTCAAAGTAATTCCGGTAATGGAAGGCGGCAGCGTCCTGCCATAACCACAAAATGCACCGGAGGTTGTAATCTCCAGGCTGGCAAATAATTGAGAAAAACCAAGGATCATCAAGTAGCTGATCCCCATCGGGATAACATCGGGTTCTGTGATGAAAATCTTAAAAATCGGAGTCGGAAAACATACCAAAAGTATGGTGCAGAAAAGCCCCCACGGAAGTACGATTTTCAGAGCGGACCGATATCCGGCATGGATTCTGTCTTCTTTTCCGGCACCGTGATTCTGAGCAATAAAGGAATTGACGGCAGAGGCAAAACCATCTGAAGTCATCCAGGAAATCGATTCAATCTGCGCGCCGACTTTTTGTACGGCAACTGCAGCATCACCATATCCGGCAACCAGTCTTGCTATGGTCATGGAAATGCCAGTAAATACAAGACTCTGCAGACAGGAAGGAAGCCCGAGCCGGAAAATTTCTGAAGCTTTCTTAGAATCTGGAGCTCGCAGTAAATGAATATGGTGAAACAGAATCTGGTCTTGGCTTGCAAAAAATAAAAAAAGTAGTGTAACAACCATTTGTGCAATGATCGTCGCAATGGCTGCTCCCGTAACTTTTAATGCAGGAAATGGACCGATCCCGAAAATCAGAAGCGGATCCAGAATGATGTTGATAACAAGTCCTACGCTGGTAGAAAGAAAGGCGGGATGACTATTTCCGATAGCAGTAAACAGTCCGGTAAATATCTGATTTAAGAATGAAAATATTACAAGCCCACATGTAATCATCAGGTAGCTGACAGCATCATTTATAACCGATGTGCTTGTCAAGTGAAAGAAAGCAATCAAAGGTTTGGAAAAAATCGTACATACCAGTCCATACAAAATGCCGAGAAGAAGCGTCATCTGAAATGTAGTGGCGGCATAACGCCCCGCAGAGTCTGCGCGCCCGGCACCAACTGCATGACCAACGTGAACCTGACCTCCCATTCTTGCTAAAGTAACAAGTCCGTTAGAAAGCCACATATACATGCCGGCAGCGCCGACAGAAGCGACAGCGGAACTTCCCAGGCGTCCGATCCAGATCATGTCGATCATATTATAAGCCATCTGGATCAGCGAAGTTGCCATGATAGGAAGAGCTAGTTTGGTAAGTGAAGATAAAATAGGGCCATTTATCAGGTCAATTTTCTTTTGCATATTAATAATTCCCCCAAGAAAAAATAGCAATGACATTGGCGAAAAAAAATAATTCTTGCATTTTATCAAGCATAAGTTATGATATTGAGTCAAAACCTCCCAACTATGATACCATGAATGCGAAAAGAAAGATATAGAAGTAATAGAAAGAAATATCAGAAAATAAAAAAAGAGATAGAATCGGAGACTGAAAACATGAGGAAAGAGGTGTAAAAAAAGTTCGGAAAAAGTATTGAAAATGGTTGACACACACGGGTCAGTATAATATAATATGACAGTATGACAAAAGAAGAAACAGCATGAGGCCAAAGCCCCGGAATCATGTTGATTTCGATAGAGAAGTAAAAAAATAAACGTTAAAGAATTACAGGAGGGAATTCCATGAAGACTTATATGGCTAATCCAGATAAGATTGAAAGAAAATGGTATGTAGTTGACGCTACAGGATATACATTAGGACGCCTTGCATCAGAAGTTGCTAAGGTTTTAAGAGGTAAGAACAAACCTCAGTTCACACCACACGTTGACACAGGTGATTATGTAATCGTTGTTAACGCTGAGAAGATTAACGTAACAGGTAAGAAGATGAACCAGAAGATTTATTACAATCACTCTGATTATGTAGGAGGAATGAAAGAGACTACATTAGCAGAGATGATGGCTAAGAAACCAGAGAAGGTTATCGAACTCGCAGTTAAAGGAATGCTTCCAAAAGGACCTTTAGGAAGATCTATGATTAAGAAGCTTCATGTATATGCTGGACCGGATCATGAGCAGCAGGCTCAGAAGCCAGTTGAGCTTACATTTTAAGGAAAGGTTGAAAGGAGGACATTACAGTGGCTAAAGCAAAATTCTACGGAACAGGAAGAAGAAAAAAATCAGTTGCAAGAGTTTACCTTGTACCAGGAACAGGTAATATTACAATCAATAAAAGAGATATCGATGAGTATCTTGGACTTGAGACATTAAAAGTTGTTGTTCGTCAGCCATTAGTTGCTACAGAGACAGCAGACAAATTTGATGTAATCGTTAACGTAAAAGGTGGCGGATATACAGGACAGGCTGGAGCAATCCGTCATGGTATCGCCAGAGCACTTCTTGAGGCAGATTCTGAGTACAGACCAGTTCTTAAGAAAGCTGGATACCTTACACGTGACCCACGTATGAAAGAGCGTAAGAAATACGGTCTTAAATCTGCTCGTCGTGCACCACAGTTCAGCAAGCGTTAATTCAAACCGAATATCAGAAAGAACATTTTTCCCCGAAAACATCGAGTTTTCGGGGATTTCTTTATATTCCAATGAATCCATCAGACACCACAAAAACACAAAAAAATCTGACGGTAGCTAACAGGTAACTGACAGGTAACTAACACGAAAAATACTGTCTTGTGTAAGACATTGCAAGTCTTGCGTAAGACACATTTTTGCAAATCAGAATAACTGTCACATACACATTTGAATCTTTGATTTTCCACAGGGTCGCAATTTCCTTTTTTGAGAGTGGTTTGCGGTTGTAGGAGTTCGGATTGCCCGCCTTGCTTATATCCACATATCAAACCATATCTCTCTTGCATTGATTAAGAAAGACACACCGAAAGAGGAGTTGATTGAATATCTTACAAAATTGATTAAATAGTACATAACGGTATTCGTTCCATCTGTTTTTCAGCTAGGCGCATTTCATCAAATTTCACCTTATTACAGTCACTTTCCAGTATCATACGATTCATTACATCATAAATACAACCTAACTGGCTGCACTGGGAACCTTATCCATGCTGGATAGCCAGTTTATAATACACTTCCCAGGAAAGCCGGGCGATAGATGAAGCTTATCCGCTCCGGTGCAAAGGTAAGAGTTACAAATTATTTTTTATAATTCAAAATCGCTACAATGGGCAAGGTCATAAAATTACCATGAATTCTTGGTATGTACTCATAAGCGTCCCCCTTTTCTGACAGGAATCGTACGGAGTGAACAGTAACCTGAGAAGTGCAATCAGCATAGAGTGTAAATATTATACAAAAATGATAAAAATAAATGGAAATACATAGAAGTAATGGTTGAAATGACTAAGATATGATAGAATAATAGAAAACAAAAAAGCCGTTGCACACGACTTTTTTTATGCCGCACCATGCGGCGCCAGACGGCGGTTTCGGGTTTCCCCTTATTTGAACTCGTCTTGTTAATACATGATTACCATAGCATTAGAAATTATAAATGTCAATATATTTTGGAGGCTTTTTTATGAATTCTGATAAAAGAGAAGATTATTATGTGGGATTAGATATGGGTACAGGATCACTGGGTGGTGCTGTTACGGATACACAGTATCATCTGTTGAAAGTAAAAGGAAAAGATTTTTGGTTTGTAAGGGAATATGAAACTGCAAAATCCCAATTAGACAGAAGAACCCATCGAATCGCAAAAAGAAGGTTACAGCGTCATAAGGCAAGAATCGGATTGATCCGGTCATATTTTGCAGAGGATATACTGAAACATGATCCACTGTTTTATATTCGACAGGATAACAGCAAGTATTATCATGAAGATAAAGATGTCAGACTGACCACAAAAGATAGCATTTTTGCAGATCCTGGTTATGGAGACAAAGAATACCTCGATGACAAAGAATACCCTACGATTTTTCATCTGCGGCAGGCACTTTTAAGAGATCAAATAAAAGACGAAGAAAGATATTCACGCTTCCTGTATCTGGCGATTATCAACATGTTCGAACATCGTGGACACTTTCTTTTGAATACAGAATCCAGTGATCTGAATGCAGATATGATAAAAGATGTAGGTGAACTGGTAATGAATGCTATCTGTGGTGTTTCAGAATATGGCTCGGTTACCTATAAGGAAATCATAGAAATTCTGGAAGATAAGAATATTTCAAGGACTGCTAAGAAGGATCAGATAGCATCTAAAATCGATATCAAAAAATCGGAGAAAGCACAGATGGAACGGATCAAATGCCTGTGCGGTATGGAAGCAGATGCCAGAGTCATGTTTGAAATCGAGGCGGATGAAAAGATTAAGATTGCATTTCAGCAGGCTGCTTTTGAAGATGAGAAAGAAGAAATCGAAGCTGTGATTGGAGAAGACCGCTATCTGATCATAGAAAATATGAAACAACTATATGATTACAGTCAACTGCAGTCTGTATTGAATGGATTCGATTATCTTTCAGACGCCAGAGTGCAGATGTACGAAAAACATAAAGAAGATCTGCATCTTTTGAAAAAGGTGTATAGAAAAAATCTGGATCGGGAAATGTATGATAGGATGTTCCGCTCCGGAGAAGAGGGAAGTTATTGTGCGTATTCCAATTCCACGAATTCAGTGGATTCTCTGGCAGAAGCGAAAAAGTACAGAAGAAATATGAAAAAAAGAAGCCAGAAAGATCTCTATGACAGGATCAAGAAAGATCTGAAAGAGGTTCATGACGCGGATGCAGATGCTATTCGCAAAGAGATGGAATTAGAACGTTTTCTGCCCAAACAGATTACTGGTGCAAATGGAATCATTCCAAACCAGGTACATCGAAAAGAATTAAAGAAAATTCTTGAAAACGCAGAACACCATCTCGATTTTCTGAAAGAAAAAGATGAAAGTGGATATACGGTATCTGAACGGATCCTGATGCTGTTTTCCAGTAACATTCCATACTATGTCGGACCTGTAGGCAGCGGAGCAAAAACAGGATGGGCAAAGATACAGGAATCAGGACAGGTATTACCTTGGAATATGGAACAGAAGATTGATATAGAACAGACTTCAGAACGTTTTATCACGAATCTTATCCGGGAATGTACGTACCTTTCCGGAGAAAAAGTCTTGCCAAAGCAGTCTTTATTATATGAGAGCTATTGCGTTCTCAATGAAATTAATAATTTACGCATTCATGGAAAACGAATCGTACCGGAATTAAAACAGGATATCTACAAGGAAGTATTCCAGGGATTCAGACTGGGAAAGAAAGTTACGAAAAAGAATATTTGCACATATTTGATAAACAGAGGACTGATTACGGAAGAATCTGAAGTTTCAGGTATTGACAAAGAGATCAATGCGTATCTGCCATCTTATGGAAAAATGTATGGCGTTTTTGGAGAACGTCTGAGAGAAGAAGCAGTTCAAGAGATAGCAGAAAAAATTATTTATTACGGAACTATCTATGGGGATGCCAAGTCGATGTTCCGAAAAAAACTGAATCAGTATGTTTCTGACGGATGGATGACAGAATACCAGGCAAAGCGGATTTCAGGTTATAAATTTAAGGACTGGGCAAGACTTTCTAGAAGTATGTTATGCCTGAGCGGATGTGATAAAAGTACAGGTGAGAAAATTTCTCTGATCCGGGCCATGTGGGAATATAATCTGAATTTTATGGAGTTGATCTATAGAGAAGATTTTACTTTTCAAAAAGAACTGGAAGAGAGAAGAAAAGCGTTAGGAAAAACCTTGCAGGAATTTCAATTTGAAGATCTGGACGAGTACTATTACAGTGCACCTGTGAAACGTATGATCTGGCAGGCTGTTCAGTCATTAAAAGAAATTACGCAGATCATGGGACATAATCCAAAACGTATCTTTATTGAGATGACTAGAACAGAGGAAGAAAAAGGAGAACAGGGAAGAAAGAATTCAAGAGAAAAACGTCTGTTAAAATTGTATGAAAGCATCAGGGACGAAAGAAACTGGGCGGCAGAAATAAAAAATGCAAATGCATCCGGAAAATTAAACAGTAAAAAATTGTATCTTTATTATTTGCAGATGGGAAGGGATGTATATACGGGAGAACCCATTGATATTGAAGATCTATTTGATGATAGCAGATATGACATCGATCATATTTATCCAAGAAGCTTGACGAATGACAACAATATTGAAAATAATCTTGTTCTGGTGTCAAAAACAATCAACCAGAACGAGAAAAAGAATGATTATCCGGTGCCGGAAAAGATCAGAAGGAATAAAAAAGTCCGGAATCTGTGGCATACACTTCATAAAATGGGATTTATGAATGAGGAAAAATACAATCGCCTGACATCCACGGAACGTCTGTCAGAAGATCAGCTTGCCGGATTTATCGCAAGACAGTTAGTAGAAACTGCACAGGGAGCAAAAGGAATCGCAGAGCTTATGAAGGCGATGCTGCCGGGAACGGATATTGTATATGCGAAGGCAAGAAATGTATCTGACTTCAGAAAAGAATACAAGATGCTAAAAAGCAGGCTGGTCAATGATTATCACCATGCACAGGATGCGTATCTGAATATTGTCGTAGGAAATGTTTATTTTATGAAATTCACCAGAAATCCTATGAATTTTGTAAAGACAGAAGCAAGACGTGATGGCAGAAACTATGATTATAATCTTTATAAAATGTACAGTAAAGATATCATAAGAAATGGAGAAAAAGCCTGGATCGCAACAAGCGAACAGGGACCGGGAACGATTCGTCTGGTAAAGGAAACGATGGGAAGGAATACGCCGATCATTACAAGACAGGCATTTGAACAGAGGGGAGAATTGTTTAATCTTCAGCCGGTTGGAAAGTATTCTGCTAAGAAGGATAATTATGTTCCACTAAAAATAAATGATGAAAAAATGCAGGACGTAAGCAAATATGGCGGTTACACTTCTCTGAATCCTTCATATTTTATCTTCATAGAACATGGACCGGAAAAAAAGAGAAAGAAATGTTTCGAAGTGATACATAGCTATTATGCTGCTCAGATAAAAACGGAAAAGGATTTGATTGATTTTCTGCTACAGAAAGGATATAAAAATCCAAGAGTGATAAATGCCAGGATAAAAAAGAATGCACTCATAAAATACAATGGATATTTCTTATACATTATTGGAATGGATGCAAGAAAAAATATTGAATTTTCCAATGCAACGGCAATGTGCCTGAAGAATAAATATATACAATATGTTTGCAAGCTGGAAAAAATGAATAAGGCGATTTTGTTATCAGAAAAACAGAAAACAAATTTACACTGGGATGAAAAAATCACCTGTGAAAGTAATCTGGAACTGTACAGAGAACTTACAGAAAAACATCTGCATTCCATCTATCAAAGACATCCAAGAAGCATAGGAAAGTGTCTTGCAGATGGAGAAGGAGCATTTAAGCTTCTTGATATCGAAGAACAGGTGAAGATTATATGTGATATCGTTCAGTATACATCCTTTCAGAGAGGAGTCTTCTCATTGAAAGTTCTTGGAGGACCAAAAGAGGTAGGAAGAATCCGAATATCCGGAAATATGACAGAGGCAAAAGAATGTAAACTTGTAAATTATTCGATTACCGGTATGTATAAAACAGAAATGGATTTACTGAAAAAATAAGAGGGAGGGATAAGTATGAGCTGGCGGACGGTGATCATATCCAGCGCGGCGAAGCTGGATTACCAGATGGGATATCTGGTGATCCGAAAAGATGATGTGACAAAGATTCATCTTTCGGAAATTGAAACAGTAATGATAGAATCCACATCGGTGTCACTGACCGTGGCCCTCTTATGTGAACTGACAAAGAAAAAGATCAAAGTGATTTTCTGTGATGAAAAGAGAAATCCTTCGTCAGAACTCATCAGTTACTACGGAGCGCATGATACCTCATTAAAAGTCAGGAATCAGATTGCATGGACCGATGATATAAAAAAACATGTATGGACAGAAATTGTGGCGGAGAAAATACGGAAACAGGCGTTGCATCTGCAGCATTGGAAATGCGAGGAAGCAGATCTGCTTTATCGGTATATCAACGAAATAGAATTTGGGGATGTTACGAATCGGGAAGGGCATGCGGCGAAAGTTTACTTTAATGCTTTATTTGGTATGGATTTTACCAGAAGTGCGGAAAATGTTACGAATGCTGCGCTGAATTATGGTTATTCACTGCTGTTGTCAACATTTAATCGCTGCGTGGTGGCCAATGGGTATATCACACAACTGGGGCTTTTCCATGATAATGTATTTAATCAGTTCAATCTGGCCTGTGATCTGATGGAACCGTTTCGCCCGCTTGTGGATCTGAAAGTGAAAAAGATGACCTTCCCATTTTTTGAAAAGGAAGAAAAACATGAGATGGTTTCGTTACTAAAAGAAGAAGTAACAATCGGTAACCGAAACGAATATCTGACGAATGCGATAAAAATATATACCAGGAGTGTCTTTGATGCATTAAATGATAACGATGTATCGCAGATAAAATTTTATAGGACAAATGAGTTATAGATATATGAGAGTAATGGTATTTTTTGATCTTCCGGTTATCACCAGTGCAAACCGAAAAGATTACAGGGATTTTCACAAGTATCTGATAAAGACAGGATTTCTGATGATGCAGGAATCGGTGTACTGTAGGCTGGCACAAAATTCCACAATGGCAGATGCAATTGTGGAAAATATCAGGAAAAATAAGCCTGCGGATGGACTGGTACAGGTGCTGAAGATAACGGAGAAGCAATTTGGAAAAATGGAATTTATTGTTGGAACGAAAAAAAGCGAAATTCTCGACACAGACGAAAGAGTGGTGATCATATGAAACTTGTGAATCCCAGATTAGGATTAGAAGTGGAGTTATCCGAAAATCAGGTTTTGAACATAACCGTTGAATTACCGGTAAAATTTTCAGAGGTTGTATATCATATTTGCAGACAGGCAGGAGGAGAAGAAGGAGAATTCATCCTTTCGGATATTGAAAAGGAACTGTCTATGGAAAAAAGGACGGTAGTGGTTAATAATCCGTTGACGGTTAATTGTGAGGAAAAAAGGATTCTATCTCAGCTTTATAAAAATCTTTCAGAAAAAATATTGGAAGATCATTTTGAAGAATTTGCGACTGTGAATCAGAAGGTTATCCAGTTTATGGATAGGGTTACGAGTTCTTCCGAATATAATTTGACATATGATGTTGATTTTCAGGCAGCAGGTCTGATAAAATATTGTAATGTACATATGGATTCCTGTTATGATAATCTGACTGAAAAGTTTATAGACTATCTGAGAACCATGAAGCAGATCTGTAATGTTGATATTGTTTTTGTGTTGAATTTGAAGCAATATTTCAGTACCGAGGATCTGAGAGAAATCTATAAACACTGTTTTTATACGAAGATGTATCTGATTAATCTGGAAGGAGTAAAATCAGACTCCATCGAAAGTGACAGATATATTATTATAGATAAAGATCTTTGTGTGCTGAACCTTGTGTATTAACAACCTTCTATCGTAAGAAGATAACGACTCGGCGAGAACCGGATTTGAGGTTTGAGAGTCTTGTTAATACGGAAGGAATTCAAACGGTGTTTCAAAACGGGCCACATCCATATCTGTTTGAGAGTCTTGTTAATACGGAAGGAATTCAAACTCATCCCATGCATATCAACAAGCATGTCCTGTTTGAGAGTCTTGTTAATACGGAAGGAATTCAAACGATAAAGACTTGCTGAGATCCCTGGTAGAAGTTTGAGAGTCTTGTTAATACGGAAGGAATTCAAACGGTACAGTTAACCCATTCTCTGCCGGACTGGTTTGAGAGTCTTGTTAATACGGAAGGAATTCAAACTACTGTAATGACAGAAGCGCATACGCCGATGTTTGAGAGTCTTGTTAATACGGAAGGAATTCAAACCTATTGTATTTTGGGTTATGTGTGGATTACGTTTGAGAGTCTTGTTAATATGGAAGGAATTCAAACCTAGCAGCATGGGGGGAATGTTAGGGGGTAGGTTTGAGAGTCTTGTTAATACGGAAGGAATTCAAACCGCGAGCAGCAAGCTCAGCTCAACCAGAAGGTTTGAGAGTCTTGTTAATACGGAAGGAATTCAAACAAACACATCTTGTCAATCAAAAAGGAAATGGTTTGAGAGTCTTGTTAATACGGAAGGAATTCAAACGCCTTGCTTTGTAGAGTATCATCACATTCCGTTTGAGAGTCTTGTTAATACGGAAGGAATTCAAACGCAAGGGAGTGAAATCCCTCTTGACTATCAGTTTGAGAGTCTTGTTAATACGGAAGGAATTCAAACTAACGAATGTCTTACCGCAATCAACTGGGTGTTTGAGAGTCTTGTTAATACGGAAGGAATTCAAACATGGCACTTGCTATCTCTGCATGAAGTTAAGTTTGAGAGTCTTGTTAATACGGAAGGAATTCAAACGGAGGATAACTGGTGTGGGAAAGTTCACTAGTTTGAGAGTCTTGTTAATACGGAAGGAATTCAAACAATAATGAAATGGAATTGACTGCCGCATATGTTTGAGAGTCTTGTTAATACGGAAGGAATTCAAACAGTTGTATGCAATATATAGTTATGTGAACAGTTTGAGAGTCTTGTTAATACGGAAGGAATTCAAACCACTTATTAAAGTGTGTATATATTTTCTCTGTGAGTGTCATAGCACTAGAGTGTCCCACAATCTTTTTGATAATCGTCTAATTAATACCAGTTCCCGCCAACATAGATATACATGTATGTCTGCAGCAATGTGGTGTACGATTAATATTAAGTTGTTCCATAAGTGGCTTGAAATAGCTATCATAGTAGTTTCGGTACTCAAAATGCTTTCAGTCTTCTGTGTGAAGTAAATATTCACATTCAGGGCAGGAATCATACCATGCCTTGTAGTATGGCAGAATCTTGTCAGCTATCTCAAGAAAATCAAAGTGATTTGACAGTGGCGACTTAGAATAACTTTGTGCGATTCTTAGAGGTTTCTGTAAAATAGCTGGATTATAAACAGATCTCATGAATGACCTTGACTTCCTGGTAAATGAATATGTAATATAAATGAATTTATCATAATCTAATTTATTATAAGGAGGCTTATTGAGAAATTCGTGGCATTTGCATATGAGGACATATGTAAGGATATATTTGCAAGTGTATGCAAACAAGAAGAAATTCCGTTTGTTCCGTCCCGTATCGGTTCTTACTGGTTGAATGATTATGACAGTAATACAGAGATTGATATAATGGCAATAGACAATCAAAACAAGAGGTGTATGTTTCCGAAAGGTCGAGAAAAGACCGAAGTAATATGAAAAGCAATGTTACAATGGAAAACGAGCGCTTCATGAAGCGCTTCTGTGTCAAAGCGGAAAATCAGCAGGAGGCGTATTATATCCTTACGCCCCACATGATGGAGTACATTATCAAAATGGCGGACAAGAGCGACGGCACTGTTTATCGGAACCGCCATTCTTCTGCTGGTAATCGCAATCACTGGTATTGTGCTGACTTGCAAATGCCTGCGTAATAAGCAGGCATTGCGCACTGTCAGCATTGTACTGCTGTCTTTGATTACGATGGTTCTTGCTGTCTATGTTGGACTGACTATTTTCTTTGTATATGCCGTCAGTCGGCAGCCTCCTATATCGTAAAGACAAAAAGCGGTTATTATTTGTTTGTGCTGTCTGCATCAATTACAGACTGAATCTGTTTCATCAGAGTATCATAGTTGTCTTGATTATCAATTCCGCCGAGCATCGGATCACCTACAATATTACCATTTCTATCGACCAGTATTGTTGTAGGAAATGCCATAATATCGGAAGCGTATTTGCCTGCATCTGAAGAAGAGTCAATGGAAAGATTGCGGTATTTAACCCCCTGGCTTTCGAGAATAGTCTTTGCTTCTTTTATAGCAGTTTTATTTCCGTCGAAGGTTTCTGTGTTGATGCCTACAACTTCGCCACCCATTGATTTGATCGCATCATTTAATTCGTTAAGTTTAGATAATTCGGCAACACAAGGTTTGCAGCCGGTGAACCAGAAATTGATGACAGTTACTGCATTTTTGGAAAACAGGCTTTCATCAACAGAATTCCCATCATAATCCTGACCAGAGAAATTCTTAAAAGGAGATGCTTCTTTGGAACTGCTTTTTTGATCAGTGTTTTCTGATTCCGTATTTTTCTTTTCAATCTCAGCGATTTGTTCCTCGATTTTTCGGATAGTTTCAATATCAGCGGTAAGTGTTTTCAGCTCGTCATCTGTAAAAGACTCCTTGTTTGATTCAATAGTGTCAGCCAGATAATCCGCATAATTTCCATTTGGATCCGCAGCACTTTTACTCATCATGCCAAATACTTTGTCCCATACATCTTTGTGATCTGCGAAGATCTGATTTTCCTGCTGATATAAATCATCCAGTTTAGAGTTGGAATCGTCTGCAGATTTTGATCCGGATTCAGTCTTGGTATCCGTAGATTTTGTGCTTGCAGCTTCTTTCCCGCTACATGCCGTAAATAATAATGCTATGCAAAGTGTTAAAATAGAGAGAAATGTTCTTTTTGTTTTCATAAATAATTGCTCCTTTAAATAATAGTTACCAGATGGTTATGGTTGATTGTTGCTGTTCTTTTTCTGACATGTTTTTCCCAGAAACTGATATTGGATCGCATCTTTTGGACAAGCCTTGATGCAAGCCCCGCATCGTATACATTCTGGATGATTTGGAGTCTTGCACACATCAATATCCATTTTACATGCCTTTGAACACTGGCTGCATCCGACACATTTGTTGCCGTCAACCTTAATATTAAGAAAGCTGATCTTATTAAATAATGAATAGATCGCTCCAAGAGGACAGATCCACTTACAGAACGGCCTGTAAAACAAAATACTCAACACAACAACTGTAATTAAAATAAGGCATTTAAAAGAAAAAAGTGTTCCAAGTGCAGACCTTATAGCAGTATTTCCAAGTGACAGTGGTATGGCTCCTTCCAAAACACCTTGTGGGCAAATGTATTTACAGAAGAATGGATCCCCCATCCCTATAGAGTTCGTTACAAACAATGGCAGAAGAATAACGAAAACAATGAGGATTATATATTTCAGGTATCTTAGCGGTTTTAGCCGGGCTGTGGAAAATTTTTTTCCGGGGATTTTATGAAGTAAATCCTGAAACCAGCCAAACGGGCATAAAAAACCACAGATAAATCTTCCGAGTGTCACACCGAGTAGAATGAAAAAACCGGTTATGTAGTATGAAAATTTAAATCTGGAGGATCCGATAACCGCCTGAAAGGCTCCAATGGGGCAGGCTCCTGTCGCAGCAGGACAGGAATAGCAGTTTAATCCCGGCACACATACAGTTTTGATTTTGCCTTGATATATTTTACCCTTAAATAAATTGGAAATATGAATATTGGTAAGTAATGTGGCAACTGCCTGTATCCATCCGCGTATTTTGGCAACTCTTTTTGATAGTAATTTCGTTTTCTTATCCAATTCCGACACACTCCAGACATAATTTTATTGCTTTGCCAAGCACGACGTCTCCTTCACCTCTGAACGCACCATAGCAAATCATAGAGATACCCGTGATGAGCATTATAAATTGAGATATTTTTCTGCACTTCAAGATTTTGTTACTCCTTTCGTTTGTTGTATTTGTTGACCAGCTGACTTCGGTATTATACAATAGTTGGTGTGAAATTTTTGTTAAGAGGCAGGTGGAATGATTTTGAGATTATTAATAGTTGAAGATGAAAAACAAATATGTGATGCAATTGCGAAAAGTCTGTATGATGCCGGGTATGAGGTGGATACTTGTTATGATGGGGAAGAGGCGCTGGAATACATTTTGGCAGAGAATTATGATTTGGTTGTTTTGGATCTGAATCTGCCCGGCATGGATGGGATGGAGATCCTAAAGGAATTCAGACAGAGCAATGAGGAGACAAAGGTTCTTATATTATCAGCAAGAGGGCAGATTGCAGATAAGGTCGAAGGGCTGGATGCGGGTGCGAATGATTATATGGAAAAGCCGTTCCATCTACAGGAGCTTGAGGCTCGTATCAGAAGTCTGACAAGAAGGAAATTTGTACAAAAGGATGTATGTCTGGAAAGCGGCGATATTAAGTTTGACACGATAAAACGTGAGGCATATGCAAAGGAAATAAAGATTTCCCTGACAAGAAAAGAAAAAGGTATTTTGGAATATCTGCTTCTGAATCTGGGCAGACCGGTAAGCCAGGAGGAATTGATGGAGCATGTCTGGGATGCCTCCGTGGATAGCTTTAGTGGAGCTATCCGAGTACATATGTCTTCACTAAGAAGAAAGCTTAAAGCAGTGCTTGGACATGATGTAATCATGAACAAGGTGGGAGAAGGGTATAAAATACGAGAGGAGTCCGATCGATGAAAAAGATGTCACTGCAGTGGAGACTTACCTGTATCACTACATTGTGTATTGCAATCATATGTGGGTGTCTGACGATGTTTGTCTATAAAAATGGTGTGTATTATATAGATTCTTTGCAGAAGGCTGTTAATGCGCAGGGCGATGATAGTACAGACAATAGTGGAAATAATTCAGAAGAAATATATATTAGCATACCAGAGGATAAGTGGGATGAGTTCGCAAATGATTTTTCTGTTCAAGTGTACAATAATAAAGAAGACTACAGAAAAAACAGTTTGATAATTTCAGCTTTATTGGCGATTCTTGGCGGGGTAGCTACATATTTTATAAGTGGACACGCACTCAAACCTCTTCGTGAGTTTTCTGATAAAATAGAAGAGGTGCAGGTACAAAATCTGGCAGACTCACGAATCGAAGAAAGCAAGATTAAAGAACTGAATCAGCTTAGTGTCTCATATAACAAGATGCTTGAACGCCTTCAAGATGCATTTGAGGTACAGAGACAATTTACTGCAAATGCAGCACATGAGCTTCGCACTCCATTATCTTTAATGCAGGTACAGCTTGATCTATATCATTCCACCCAGCATCCAGGCAGTGATGCAGACACCTTACAGATGATAAAGATGGTGACGGAACAAAATGACAGGCTAAGCAAGATGGTAAAGACACTTCTCGATATGAGTGAGCTTCAGACGGTAGGCCGGGATGAACAAATTATCATGGATGACCTTGTTGATGAGGTGTTGGAGGATTTGGAACCTCTTGCACAGGAAAAGAATATAAAACTTATTGGGAAATGTAAGGATATAACGATGGTTGGAAGTGATATTCTTATTTACAGGCTGGTATATAATCTTGTTGAAAATGCTATAAAATATAATCATTCAGGTGGACAGGTTACAGTAACTGCATATAAGGAGCAAAAACACATTTACCTGTCAGTAGCGGATACAGGAAGTGGAATCCCGAAAGAGCTCAGGGAGCGTGTATTTGAACCATTCTTTCGCGTGGATAAGTCCAGAAGCCGAAAGCTTGGCGGTGTAGGACTGGGACTTGCACTGGTCCATGAGATCGTGAGAGTGCATGATGGCAGTATTACAGTTAAGTCCAATCCGTCGGGAGGTACAATCTTTGAGGTGATTTTCAATCAGTAATAAAATGAACAATTATTGAGGTGATTTTCAATCAGTAATAAAATGAACGTAACTATTCAGAGCCAACCTCCAAAATGCTACGCATTTCGTCGGTGTGGCGTATCCGCCAAATAAAATTTCAAAAACAGTCTTAAAAATGCAAGCATTTTACACCTGTTTTATGAAATTTTGCTTGGCTCTGAACAGTTACAAATGAACAATTTTTGCAGATAAAGGAGAAAGTAAAAAATGAGTATTTTAAATGTTGAACATCTTACCCATGGCTTTGGTGACAGGGCAATTTTCTCAGATGTTTCATTCCGTCTTTTAAAAGGGGAACATATCGGACTTGTAGGAGCTAACGGTGAAGGAAAGTCCACATTTATGAATATTGTGACTGGAAAGCTGATGCCGGATGAAGGGAAAGTAGAATGGTCAAAGAATGTCCATGCAGGATATCTGGATCAGCATGCAGTACTGGAAAAGGGAATGACGATTGGCGGCGTATTAAAGTCAGCATTCGATCCACTTCTTCAAAAAGAGCAGCGCATGAATGAAATTTGTGACCAGCTTGGAGATGCAGATCCAGAGCAGATGGAGCAGTTGATGGAAGAACTGGGAACGATTCAGGATGAACTGACTTTACATGATTTCTACACCATCGATGCAAAAGTAGAAGAAGTAGCAAGAGCACTTGGACTTCTGGATCTCGGACTGGAACGCGATGTCACAGATTTAAGCGGAGGTCAGAGAACGAAAGTGTTGCTGGCAAAATTATTACTTGAAAAGCCGGATATTCTGCTTCTTGATGAGCCGACCAATTATCTGGACGAAGAGCACATTGCATGGCTGAAGCGCTATCTTTTGGATTATGAAAATGCATTTATCCTGATTTCACATGACATTCCATTCTTAAATGAAGTGGTTAACATCATTTACCATATGGAAAATCAGGAATTGAACCGTTATGTAGGAGATTATGAACATTTCCAGGAAGTCTACGCAGTAAAGAAAGCACAGCTTGAAGCTGCATATCGCCGTCAACAGCAGGAAATCAGTGAACTTAAAGACTTTGTTGCGCGCAACAAAGCACGCGTATCGACACGAAATATGGCCATGTCCCGCCAGAAGAAGCTGGACAAAATGGATGTCATCGAACTGGCAGCAGAAAAACCAAAGCCGGAATTTCATTTCCGCTATGGAAAGACACCAGGAAAATTTCTTTTTGAAACTCATGACCTTGTGACAGGATATGATGAGCCATTGTCAAAACCATTAAATCTGAGCATGGAGCGTGGACAGAAGATTGCTATTGTAGGAACCAATGGTATCGGAAAGACAACACTTTTAAAAAGTATTCTGGGGCTCATTCCATCTCTGTCCGGAACATGTGAACTGGGAGAAAATCTGGAAATCGGATATTTTGAACAAGAAGTAAAAGGTGAGAACCGCACAACCTGTATCGAAGAAATCTGGCAGGAATTTCCATCATTTACCCAGTATGAAGTACGTTCCGCTCTGGCAAAATGCGGACTTACAACAAAGCACATCGAAAGTCAGGTGAGAGTATTAAGTGGAGGAGAACAAGCAAAAGTACGCCTCTGTAAACTCATTAACAGAGACACGAATATCCTGCTTCTGGACGAGCCGACCAACCATCTGGATGTAGATGCCAAAGATTCTTTGAAAAAAGCACTACAGGAATATCGTGGCAGTATATTACTTATTTGTCATGAGCCGGAATTCTATCAGGATGTGGTGAATGAAGTTTGGGATATGAGTAAGTGGACAACGAAAGTGTTCTAAAAGGGACACCGATAATGAATGATGGGGACGTAGTACTTTTAAAGTTCAATGTCATTAAGTTAAGGATTTTAGTAGTGTGAAAAGTAGTTTTTTACTTTTTG
>ERZ791886.699-NODE-699-length-19710-cov-7.174002_pt1 | contig 19710 bp, 16 predicted proteins | sample MGYA00510158_ERZ791886 | MGnify/ENA primary metagenome ERZ791886 (study PRJEB30046, sample SAMN00792063) | human gut metagenome | study: EMG produced TPA metagenomics assembly of the A metagenome-wide association study of gut microbiota in type 2... | reverse complement strand
GGCCTGGCGGCCATGGCCCCGGCGCTCCGCCGCAAGCGTGGCTAACCACTCGCCCATATGAAACGAAGCGACCCGCGATTCACATTCGCGGGCCGCTTTTTTCTTTGCAGATCGCCTCTGGTGGCGTTTTTTGCCAGTTTTGCACGACGCGACTTCGCTGGCCGACAGTTCTGCGCTCATTTTGTTTGTGCCCGCGTTGCCCCGATTGATAAAACCGCAGGAAACATCCAAGCGCGGCTCCTTTTGAAAGCGCAAGAGTTCGGCCATCGAGCTTTCGAGCGGTCTCCCATCGCGCAAAACTGACAAAAATGGCCAGCCGGGCCCGTCGAGCGAATTATTTCTTGATGACGACCTCGCGGTTGTCGCTAGTCACGAGCTCCTTGACGGCGATCGTTGCGCCGAGGTACTGCTCGACCATTGCGGCGAGTTCGTCGGTGGCCGTGCGGCAGTCTTCGATGCGCTCCGGGTCGACGCACTCAACGATCAGGAACGCATTGCGGGTGTTGTCCGTCAGGGCCGTGCGCACGCCGTCGCGCCAGTTCCAGCAACGGCACACTGCGCCGGCGTCGTCCACGTAGCACAGCTCGCCGGGCAGCGTGGGGTCGTCTTCCGCGTGTTCGCCCAGCGGCGTGAACGCGTCGCCGCCCTCGGTGATGGTGAGGCGCAGGTCGCCTCGGAACGTGTCGATGTCCTCGCCTCCGAGCGGCAGGGCGTGTCGGAGCGACACGGTGTTGTAGATGTCGACGGACGGCGAGATGGAGCCCACGGGATTACCCTTGAGCACGCGTTTGAGCAGGTTCTCAATGGAGCAACGGGCGCCGCGTTTGGTCTTGAACTGCCGATAGGCCTCGCGCCACACGCGCACCGCCGCGTTCTCGGAGAGCGCGTTGCTCACGAGGTGCTTTTCGGCCTGCAGGTTGGCGCGGTCGAGCAGATGGGCGATCTCGGCAACGGCCTCGGGGTCGACTTCCTCGGGCGACTTCATGTTCTGTGCAACAACGACACCAAACGACGCACCGGGAAAGAGCTCCCAAAACGAATCCTCGGTAACAAAACGCTTCATAGACAACTCCAAACTCTCAGCTCAATGAATTAAGTGAGTAAAGTATGCAGAAAAGCTTGTCTTGGAGTCGGCTCCATGGTTTAAGGTGAAACACAGTTCAAATAAAGGCACACATGTCCGCCGCACTCGGGCGGCAGGGTCTCGATCGGTGGTGCAAGGCGAGAGGAGCTGATCATGGTGAAACAAACGGCGGGACGCGATCAACTGGGAAGCTTTGCGCCCAAGTTCGCGCAGCTCAACGATGACGTCCTCTTTGGCGAGGTGTGGTCGCGCGAGGACAAGCTCAGCCTCAAACTACGTTCGATCATCACGGTTACCACGCTGGTGGCAAAGGGCCTGGTCGATAACTCGTTTGAGTTCCATCTTGCTTCGGCGAAGGCCAACGGCGTGACGCGCTCCGAGATGGCCGAGATTCTCACCCATGTGGCGTTCTATGCCGGCTGGCCCAACGCATGGGCGGCGTTCCGCATGGCGGTGAAGGTGTACGGCGCCGAGGCGCCCGAGGGCGAGGTCGACTTCGCCCCCATGTTCGGCGTGGGCACGTTCAACAGCGCATATGCCCAGTACTTCACGGGCAACTCCTACCTCAACCCGCTGACCAACCCCGCAACGCAGGGCATCGGCATGTCGAACGTCACGTTCGAGCCGGGTTGCCGCAACAACTGGCACATCCACCATGCCGAGCAGGGCGGCGGCCAGATGCTCATCTGCACCGACGGCCGGGGCTGGTACCAGGAGTGGGGCAAGGAGCCGCAGGAGCTCACGCCGGGAACCGTGGTTTACATCCCCGCGGGCGTGAAGCACTGGCACGGCGCCGCTGCTAACAGCTGGTTTGCACACATCGCGTTCGAAGTTCCGGGCGAGGGTTGCTCGAACGAGTGGCTCGAGCCGGTGACCGATGAGGTGTACCCGCAGGAGTAGACCGAGCGGAGAAACATTGCGGGCGGGGTCAAACGTGAACGGGGACCGTATATCCGATACGGTCCCCGTTCTGCGCTTTACATATAGTCACGAACGAGTATAATTAATGTGCTTTTTGTGATGACAAGCAAGTCTGTTTCGCCCGTATGTTCCTTCATGGTCTGAGCGACAGATATTGAGCGTTCTAACCGAAAAGGGTGCCAGTCGATGCGCAATGTGGACAGAAAAGAGAGGAAGTTCCTTCTCGATGCCGCGTCCGCTTTGCAGCTAGAAAGCCAGCTGGGGGCCGTCCTCAAACACGATGAGCATAACCGTCCGGGCGGATACATGGTTCGCTCCCTGTAGTTTGATACCCCGCACGAGAATGATTACGTTGAAAAACTGTTCGGCCTTGCGGTGCGCCGCAAGGTGCGTTTGCGCACGTATTCGCCGGACGCGTCTTTTGCGTTGCTCGAGCTTAAGCAAAAGCAGGGCGACGTGCAGCGCAAACGCTCGCTTTTTGTCACCCGTGACGAAGCCCGCAGCTTGATAAACGGTTCCTATGACTTTTTGGCCACGCGTCCCGAGCCGTTTGCGGCGGAGATGCACGCGCTGATGTCCATCAATGGGTACCGCCCCAAGGCGATTGTCGAATACGACCGCACGGCGTTTACCGCGCAGGAAAACTCAACGCGCATCACTTTGGACCGCAATATCCGCGCTACCGAGACGTATTTTGACATCTTTGACGAAAACCTTTGCCTGACCTCGGTTTTCGACCCGTTCAATGTGGTTCTTGAGGTGAAGTACAACGGCTTCCTCCTCAGCTATATCCGCTCCATCGTCAATAGAGCGGACAAAAGCGAACTGTCGGTAAGTAAGTACTGTCTTGCGCGCAGCGCAACCATGGCGTATCAGTTCTAAGAAAGGCAACTGGCATGAAAGAGCAGATCTACCAGCTATTTGAAACGTCGAGCATGTCGCTCACACCCGAGGACGTCGCCCTTCGCATCGGCGTTTCCATCGTGCTGGGCCTCATCATCTCGCTGTCCTACTGGCTTTCGCATTTGGGCACGATTTACTCGCAGAAGTTCAATATCAACCTCGTGACGCTCACGGTGCTCATGGCAACGGTCATGACGGTCATCGGCAACAACATCGCGCTGTCCCTCGGTATGGTCGGTGCATTGTCCATCGTCCGTTTCCGTACGGCCATCAAGGACGCCCGTGACACCACGTACATCTTCTGGACGATTATCTGCGGTATCTGCTGCGGCGTTGGTCAGTTCATGGTTGCAGGCATTGGCAGCGTGGCCGTGTTCGCGGTCCTTCTGGTCCTTGGCCGCGTGCGCAACGACGTCCGCACCCTGCTTGTCATCCGCGGCGCCCGTTCGCAGGAGCGCGCCATCGAGGGCATCGTTTTTGATTACTTCAAGGGCAAGGCCATGCAGCGCGTGAAGAACACCACCGAGGAATCCGTCGAGCTCATGTATGAGATGACGCGCGGCATGCTGAACAAGGGCGAGCGCGCCGCCGAGAAGCCGGTTACCGAGGCCCTGTACGCTTTGGGTGGAATCGAGTATGTCAACATTGTTGCCCAGTCGGACGAGATCGGCAGCTAGGTAACCTGCCATGAAGTACCGTGCCATCGCAGTTGTCACCGCGGTTTTTACCCTGCTGTTCTGTGCGGGTGTGACTTTGGTCTCCTCCGACCAGGTCCAGAAATACGAACGCTACCAGCAACATGAATCCATGCAGCAGCTTGCCGATTTGCCCGAGGCGGATCGGGAGGCTGCTTCGTCGCTGAACATCGATTCCAATACGTTTGCGTCGCACCTGCCCGTCATCAGCATCGATACGCGCGGACAGGAGATCCCGGGGCGGTACCTAACTGATGAAAACGACGGAATGTCGCACGATGAAAACGGCGTACTGCTTACTTCTTTGGCGGCTGATGGTCGTGAGACGATTCCCGTATCTTTTGAGTTGTTCGCATCCGACGAGGACGACCCCGCCGCCGTTCGTCTTTCCGATGACCCCCAAGTGGATGCTCAAGCGGAAATGCGTATACGCGGCCATAGTTCTCGCTATTTTAGTAAACCGAGCTATCAGTTAAAATTTACTCAAGAGGACCGCGTTACATCCGAGGATCACGACCTGCTGGGGATGGGCGATGGCTCGAGCTGGGCATTGCACGGTCCATTCTTAGATAAAACGCTTCTGCGCAACTATGTTGCCATGAGCGTGTTTGGTGAAATCATGCCCTATACGCCGGAAGTGCGTCTTATTGAGCTATTCGTAAATGACACATACCAAGGCGTGTACGTGCTCATGGAGACTGTTCGCCGTGGTGATGATCGCGTTGACATTAAGAAAAGCGACCCCAATTCGATTACGACGAGTTTCATTGTGAAGCGCGATTGGCTTTCGCGCGATAGCGGAACGTTCCGGGATTTCTTAAATGAGATTCGTGAGACTTCGCAACCGTTGGATATCGTCTATCCGTCCGAGGATAATCTGACAGAGGCACAGCGCAATTGGATTGAAAGGGAGTTCTTCCAATTTGAGAAATCGCTGTATTCATACGATTACGATACAAGCGACTACGGTTATTGGAATTACATTGACATTGATTCATTCGTGGACTATTTCCTTATCAACGAGTTGACGCTTAACGCGGATTCTGGCGAGCTTTCGACTTATTTTTATCGCGATTTAGGCGGAAAGCTCGCAGTGGGTCCACTGTGGGACTACAACAACGCATTCAACAATTACATGGCTGATGATTATTCCAATTACAACGGTTTCATAATGATGAGATCACCCCTGTTTTTCATGTTGCTGAAAGACGAGCGGTTTGTGGAGCGAACTATCGATCGCTATAAAGAATTGCGCAAAGGTGCTCTGTCGGACGAAACTCTCATTTCCACCATTGATTCTGCGGCGGCTTATTTGGAGCCCGCTCGGAATCGAAATTACTTGGTGTGGGGATATTCGTTTGACCCGGAACTGGTGACGGCAAATGAAAAACTGTCACCCGATGAGCGTAATCCGAAAAACTACGATGAGGCCCTTGCCCAGCTGAAAGAGACTTTGTTGGAAAGAACGGCGTGGCTCGATGTCAATATCGAGCACCTGCGTCAGTATTGCCACGAGTCTGCAGTGAAGAGATACAACCATTAGCACGTGCGCAATGGGCGTGCAGGACGAGTAAACGAGTGAGGTAGGGTATGAAGCGCTATATCATCGCAAGCGCATGCGTGCTGGCTGTGTGCATGGGCGTTCTATACGCCTATCTATTCCATGGCTTTTACCCGTTCGATGTATTCGCCTCTGCCGAGGTTGAATATGTGCCCGCCAAACAGGAGGGCGATAAGATTTATCTGAACAAAGATGGCAAGTTCGAGGAATTCGAGATTAAAGGCGTCGACTTGGGATCGGGCGTTCCGGGACATTTTGCCTCCGACTATGCCATCGACAAGGAAACCTATCTGCGTTGGTTTAAGCAAATCCAGGCGATGGGCGCCAACACCATCCGCGTATACACATTGCTTGGCACGTCGTTCTACGAGGCGTTTTACGAGTACAACCAAGGTAGGGAGAACCCACTGTATTTGATTCACAGTGTGTGGATTGACGATTACAGCCAGAATTCCCATATGGATGCGTTTGATCAAGATTACATTGGCGCTTTCCGTAACGAGGCGCTGACAGTCGTCGATGTTGTTCATGGTAGGCGCTTTGTCAATCTCGGTCGCGGCACGGGAACGGGATTCTACACCAAAGATATTTCGCAATGGGTGATTGGCTACATCCTTGGTGTTGAATGGGAAGATACGACCGTGGTATACACGGATGAGATGGATGCGGATAAAGCCGGGTATGAGGGGGAGTACCTCTGCACGTCGCCCGATGCCTCACCCTTTGAATCCATGCTCGCGGAGATTGGCGATGACGTGCTACGGCACGAAACCCTTCGATACGGTGAACAGCGTTTGATATCGTTTGCCAACTGGCCCGCGACTGATCCGTTCTGGTATCCCGATGACGTTATTGACCTCTTCAGCAAGATTGCACGAGTCGATGTGGAACATATCGTCTCCACCGACAAGGTCCAGTCGGGACAGTTTGCCTCATACCACATCTATCCGTACTATCCCGACTACTTGAAGTACGTTCCCGAGCTTGCGCAGACGCAGGATTCAAGCGGTCAGGTCAATACCTATTACGCCTACCTCAAGACCCTTGCCGAGCATCATTCAATGCCGGTGATTGTTGCGGAGTTTGGTACTCCTGCTTCACGCGGCAAGGCCCAAGAGGATAGCAATACGGGTCGCAATCAGGGAAATATGGACGAGACCGGGCAGGGCCTTGCAATCGTGCGTTGCTGGCAGGACATCAAAGATGCCGGCTGTTCCGGTGGAATAATCTTTTCCTGGCAGGACGAGTGGTTCAAGCATACGTGGAGCACCATGGCGAACGTCGATTTGCTCAAGGCTCCTTATTGGTCTGACGCGCAAACGAGCGAGCAGTTTTTTGGGCTGTTGAGCTTTGATCCGGGTACGGAGAGAAGTGTTTCTTACGTCGACGGTGATGATGAAGAATGGAAAGCCGGCGACGTGGTATCGAACAAGGACGGCCTCGAGCTCTCGATGAAGTACGACGAAAAATACGTATACCTCAAAATCGCCGGCGAGAACGTCGATGAGCAGACGCCGCTCTACGTGCCTATCGATACGACTCCTAAGAGCGGCTCAACTACTTGTGAGGATCCGAGCCTTTCGTTCAGTGACGCGGCGGACTTCCTGCTCACTATCAATGGACGCGAGAATAGCCGTGTGCTGGTGCAAGAGCGCTATGAAGTGTATCGTCCCATGGCTTCCGGTCTGGCCACCGGTAAAGACGCATTTTCGAATCCGCCCGCGAAGGATTCTTCGAGATTCCTTCCCATTAAGTTGCAACTGCGATACAAGTTTTCCGAGGACACATTGATCACGGATGCGCCTGACTACGAAACTGGCAAGCTAGCGTACGGCGACGCGAATCCCGACCACGAGGACTATTACTCGCTTGCGGACTTCTGCTTTGGCGACGGGTTTGTGGAAGTGCGCCTGCCATGGCAGCTGCTGAACTTCAGCAACCCCTCCGAGATGCAGATTCACGACGACTATTATGAGCATTACGGCGTTGAGAACATGAAGATCGACTCCATGCGCATCGGCGCGGGCCTTGGCAACAGCACCATCGACATGAGTGAGGTGCCGCTTGAGGGCTGGGGAACCAAGGTGACCTATCATGAGCGCCTGAAGAAAAGCTACTACCTCGTCCAGGAAATGTGGGCCAACGGGCGCAGCACGCAGGCCATTTTGGACGAGGCCGGAAAGTAGGGCCGCATGAACGTCGAATGGATCATATTCTTTTATATGGCGGTGTCCATTGCCATGGCCCTGTTCGATTTGGGCTTCGCTGCATTTCAACATGCGCGCGAGACCGTTTTTGTTCGCCGCAACGAACGCATGGCGCAAATGCTATATGAGGAAATAAGGCGCAATGCCGGTTTCCCTACACCCAAGCACAAGAGCGAGCTTGAGCGCCAGCTAAAGACCCTTTCCGGCTTGGAGGCGTTCGACCAGAGCATGGACCATCTGGAGCACCTGGGCAAGGCGGAACGCGATAGGTATCTGCTCGGTATCTCCGAGGTCTTTGACAACCTTGCTCCCCTGTATATGAATCGCAAAGAGCTCAACCAGGCGTATTTTTGCTATATCGTCAAGAATTGGTATCGTCCGGAGGAGCCGTCCCCGGTGATCGATCGCATGCTCATGCTCTTCTTACAGGGCGATACGGTGTATCTGCGCCAAAATGCCTTCGAGGCCATCGCCGGGCAGGGCAACGTGGATACCATGGCCCAGGCCATTGTGGCGATCGACGCCTCTGAGAGGTTTCATCATCCCCGCTTGTTCACTGAGACGCTCATGTCCTTCCCCGGGGATAAGCGTGCGCTGGCGGAGCGCCTGTCGGGCCTGATTGACGGGTTGACGCCCTCTATGCAGGTGGCGGCCACAAACTTTTTGCGCATGCAGCACATGGGCGACCCCCAGTGGTTCCTGGACAAGATGGTCGACGAGAGCGCGAGCCAGGAGGTTCGCATTGCATGCGTGCGCTACTTTATGAGCAACCCCTACGAGCCCGCTCGTGAACCGCTCATGCGCCTTGCCGCCTCCACGCGCGGGGGCGAGTGGGAGTTCGCATCGGTTGCCAACACGGCGCTCGCCTCGTATCCGGGGGAGGATACGATTGCGCTGCTCAAGAACTCGTTGAGCAGCCCCGTTTGGTATGTCCGCTTCAATGCGGCAAAGAGCCTGTACGATTTGGGTGCACAGCCGGAGCGGGACCTCAAGGATATTCTCGATGGGTCCGACCGCTTTGCACGGGAGATGCTTGCGTACCGATGGAGCTTGGAGGGCGTCCCGCTTTCCAACACTGAGGCTGGAGAGGAGATGATCGCATCATGCTAACGGCATCGGCAGCTACGGTTTCGTTGATTCAGGGCTTCCTCTATGGTGTGGGCGTCTTCTTCGTGCTGTACCTCATCGGTTATTCGACGTTCCTGTTCCTCTCGGTAACGGTGGGATTGTCGTTCCTGTATCGGCGCAAGCGCGAGACCCACTACAAGAACCAGATCATGACGGACTGCTACGTGCCCGTCTCGGTCATCGTTCCCGCATACAACGAGAGCGTCACCGTTGTCAGCTCGATTTCCTCACTGCTCAAGCTGGAGTATTCCTTGTACGAGGTCATCGTGGTGGACGATGGATCAACCGACGATACGGCCCAGCAGATCATCGACACCTTCCACCTGCATGAGGTCGATCAACCCGTCCGTATGCAGATCAAGTGCAAGCCCGCAAAGAGCATTTGGACCGGCAGGCACGGGTCGGTTCCCATCACGCTGGTGCGTAAGGACAACGGCGGAAAAGCCGACGCTCTGAACATGGGTATCAACGTGTCGAAGTACCCGTACTTCGTGGGTATCGACGCCGACTCCGTCCTCCAGTACGACTCTCTGCAGGAGATCGTGGCGCCGTTGATTGAGAACGACAATGTTGTGGCCGTGGGCGGCTTGGTGCGTTTGGCCAACGGCGTCGAGCTCAAAGACGGCCGCATGACGAGCTACTCGCTTCCCAAGAAGACCATCGCCGCCATGCAGGTGCTCGAGTACGACCGCTCGTTCCTTTCGGCGCGCATTCTGCTCGACCAGTTCAACGGCAACCTGATTATCTCCGGCGCGTTCGGCATGTTCCGCAAGGACATGGTCGTGGCCGTTGACGGCTACGACCCCGACACCGTGGGCGAGGACATGGAGCTGGTGACGAAGCTCCATGTGTTCTGTAAGACGAACGGCATCGATTACCTCATCAAGTACGCGCCCAACGCCGTTTGCTGGAGCCAGGCTCCGGAGACCTTGCGCGACTTGATCAAGCAGCGCAAGCGCTGGCACCGCGGCCTGTTCGAATGCATGACCAAGCACTGGATCATCTTCGGCAAGCTGCGCTACGGTCTGGTGGGGTCGCTCTCGTATACGTACTTCCTTATTTACGAGCTGTTCTCGCCCGCCATTGAGTTGTTCGGCATCTTTACCATGGTGTTGGCCGCGATGTTCAACTTCGTGAACATCCCCTATATGTTGATGTTTTTGGGCATTTACGCCGTGTACGGGTCGATTATGTCCCTCACCGCGTTCTTCTCGCGCGTACAGACGCGCGACTTGAGCCTTTCCCGCCGAGATGTGGTGCGCGCGTTGGTGCTCTCCCTGTTTGAGATCGTCGTGCTGCGTTTTATCATGGCCGTGACGCGAATGGTCGCCCTGATTGGCGTTCGAAAGAACAAGAATCGGTGGGACAAGCTGGAGCGAACGGAGTTGCATTCTCAATAATGAACATGTGACGCGCCCGTTTGACAGCTCTCTTATAGAGATGTTTGGCAAGATGGCCCTACATCGTTATATTTGACCATGTTTTAACTGGTTACCGCACGAGGAGGCGATCCCATGTCACACGATTTGGAGCGTTGCGAACAGGACCGCTCGACACAGACTCAGCCCGAGCATTGGGCGGGTTATTCGGAGCTCGAGGTATATGACCTCCTGAGTTCCCTCGTGCATGAGAAGGCTGCGATTTTCGCATATCACGCAGATTCCGATTGCTTCCGCATGCTCAAGGGCGAGCTCCGTGCGGACGCACCGGGAGTCTCGTTTGCGCAGCTTACCTCATTTGAGCTGGTGGACAGGCTTTGTTCCGGCTATATTGCGCGCATGGGTTGGAAGCGAGTATCGGAGTTTCTATCTCAAGAGCACATCGCCTTGTGCATGGAGCATGGCGCCAGACAGTCGATTTCGGTTCCCCTTGATGCGGACGGCTGCGACCGGGATTGGATGAAGCTAACGCTGTTCCCCTCGTCGCTCTCACAACAGAAAGCCTTTCTTATGGTTGAGCTCATGGACCGCAGGGAGCGTCTGTATCCCATTTTTGAGTTCTTCATCAGGAACACGAGCGCTTGCGCGTATGTCATAGAGCTTGAGACGGGCTGGTTTTTCCAGCTCATGGGGGACGAAAAAACATACGGGTGCCTTTCCCAAGAAGGTGGCGACTACTGGCAGGAGACCCTGCGTTACATCGAGCGATGTGTGCCCGAGGCGGAACGGCAGGTAGCTCTGCGCCGCATGAATCCGAAGCACATCCTTCATAAGTTGCAGGAAAACCCCGAGTACTCGTTTGTCATGAACGAGCTTGGGGAGGATGGCGAGACCCGTGCGATGCAGGTCACGTATCGCGCACTCGACATGGAGCATGGGTTCGTATTGCTTCGACGCAAGGACGTTACCGATGCCCGCCTCAAGGAGCAGATGTTGGAGCAGGCCCAGCACGAGTCGGTGACTGATCCGCTCACGCAGGTCAACAACCGTCGCGGCAGTGAAAGAATGATTCAAGAGGCGCTCTTGAACCCCGAGGGTTCGAGGGAATCCGCGTTGGTTCTGCTTGACTTGGACAGCTTCAAGGATGTCAATGACCGCTTTGGGCATCCTGAGGGCGACCGCGTCTTGCAGGAGGCAGCGCGCAGGCTGCAGGGGTGCCTCCGTTCCGAGGACTTCGTTGGGCGCCTTGGTGGCGATGAGTTCATCGTTTTCTTGCAAAATATCGCCGGTCTGGACAATTTGCATGTTGTGCTGGAGCGCGTGATTCGCGCGCTGCGGATTGACTGCGGGAATGAAAGCGAGCGCGCCGTTGTTACCGCGTCGGTGGGTGTGGCTTTGTGCGGGGACAAAACGTACGAGGAACTGTACCGCGAGGCGGATCGGGCGCTCTACCAGGCAAAGACGACAAAGGACGGGTATTCGATTTACGGCGAGATTGCCTAGGTTGCCGTTGAGCTGAGGAAAGAGGCGAAACACGAACATGTCGAAGCAGAAGGTGCTCATCGTCGATGACTCTGAAATGAACCGCGCGTTGCTCACTGACATCTTGGAGGGGAGCTATGACGTGGCGGAGGCGGAGGACGGCGCCCAGGCCATTGAGGTTTTGTCTCAAAACGACGAGGACTTTTGGCTCGTTTTGCTGGACATCATCATGCCGGGTATCGACGGCTTCGGCGTGCTGGAAAGCATTCGCGAGCATCAATGGAGCAACCGCGTTGTCGTGATGATGATCTCCTCGGATGGCTCCCCGGAGAACATCAACCGTGCGTACAGCCTCGGCGCATTCGATTACATCAGTCGCCCATTCGACGCCATGATCGTGCATCGACGCGTTGAGAACACGCTCATGTTGTTCGCACGCCAAGACGACCTTGAGCGCCGTGTTAAGGAGCAGGTCGTTGAGCAGCAGAAGAACAACGACCTCATGATCTCGATCCTGTCTCATATCGTTGAGTTCCGCAACGGCGAAAGTGGGCCGCATATCCAGCATGTCAAGGGGATTACCGAGTTGCTGCTTCAACATCTGCTTGCCATGACGGATCAGTACCAGTTGACGGAAGACGACATCCAACTAATTGTCACGGCGTCCGCTCTGCACAACATCGGCAAGGTCGTCATCCCCGAGGAGATTCTCAACAAACCGGGCCGGCTGACCGACGAAGAGTTCGCCATCATGAAGTCGCATTCCGCGATCGGCTCCCAGATGCTGCTCGACCTTCCGGAGGAGCAGCTCGCCTCGCCGTTGATTAGTGTGGCAAACGCCATCTGCCGCTGGCATCACGAGCGCTACGACGGCCGCGGGTATCCGGACGGGCTGGTCGGGGAGGAGATTCCGATTTCCGCCCAGGTGGTTTCCCTGGCCGATGTGTACGATGCCCTCACCAGCGAGCGCAGCTACAAGAAGGCGTTCTCGCACGAAAAAGCACTTTCGATGATTATCGAGGGGCAGTGCGGGACGTTCAATCCGCTGCTTTTGCAATGCCTCACTGAGGCTTCCGACGAACTTGCCGCAATGAAAGGGATTGGTTGATCATGGATTTGAAGACGTGCTACGAAGAGCTGGGCGGAGACTACGAGAACGTGCTCGGCAGGTTGAGTCGTGAGCAGCTCGTCGAGAAGTTCATGCTCAAGTTTTTAAACGACAAAAGCTACAGCCAGCTTGTGGAGACCATGGAAGCCCACGATGTCGAAGAGGCCTTCCGAGCTGCCCATACGCTGAAGGGCGTGTGCCAGAACCTGTCGTTCTCCAAGTTGAACGGCAGCAGTGTGCAGGTGACCGAGGCGCTCCGCGCAGGCGACTACGATGCGGCCGTGCAGTTGATGCCGCAGCTCACCGATGATTACCAGACCGTCGTGCGTGCCATCGAATCGTACAAAGCGTCTGAGGAGGTCTAAGCACCGTGGCTGAGAATCGAAAGAAAACCCGCACCGAGAAGTTTTTGATCCGCAGCTTTGTGAGCCTGATCCTGTTCAGCGTCTGCGCGTTCGGCGTGCTGGGCTTTTACATGAACTTCCGCAGCCGTGAGGCGTTCCATCAAATCGGCGAAGTGTACATGTCGGGCGTGAACAAGCAGATGTCGCAGCGCTTCGAGAGCATCATCCAGCTGCGTTTCGACCAAGTCCAGGGCTTGGTATCGGTGGTGTCGTACGAGGGGCTCGACGAGGAGGAGCTTCACGAGGAGCTCGCGTACCGAGCTAAGGTGCGCGGTTTCGATTACGTAGCGCTCTGCTCGAATACGGGCGAGTTCGAGACGATTATTGGCGACGCGGTGCAGCCGGTCAAGCCCGGCCCGTTCGTGGAGGCGGTGCTTTCCGGCGAGCAGCGTGTGGCCATCGGCGTCGACGCGGAGGGGCGTAGCGTCGTTTTGTTTGGCGTGAAGGCGGAGTACCCCATGCACGACGGGGGAATGAGTTCTGGACTGATCACAGCGGTCCCGTTGAGTTACGTTTCGGATCTCCTCGCCTTGAACGACGAGAACCAGCCCATGAATTACTGCATCGTGCGCGATGACAGCAGTGTTGTGATTGCGGGAGCGGCCGTTCCGGTTGAGAGCGGCGACGAGAGCCTCATGGATTCCCTCTCTGCCTTGCACGAGAGCGCCTCCACCGGCTACTCTGCCGAGGACTTTTCGAGTGCGCTCGAGGAGGGAAGGTCGTACGACGCTACGGTCATATTCGGCGGGGAAGAGCAAGAGCTTTTCAGCACGCCCCTGCCTCATTCCGAGTGGAATCTTATCGCGTTCATGCCGTATAACCAGCTGAATTCCATCATGGAGCAGCTGGACAGCCACCGTACTAACTTCACGATTCTGGCGTGCGTCTCGGTCCTGCTCGTCATGCTGTGGATTTTTGTCCAGTATTACCGCATGAGCAACAACCGCCTCAAGGAGCTCGAGGTGGCGCGTCAGGAGGCCTTCGAGGCGAGTAAGGCCAAGAGCGAGTTCCTTGCGAACATGAGTCACGACATCCGCACGCCCATGAACGCGATCGTGGGCATGACCGCGATCGCGCGTGCTCACATTGACGACATCGAGCAGGTAAAGGGCTGCCTCAAAAAGATCGCGCTTTCGAGTAAACAGCTCCTGGGTTTGATCAACGACATCCTGGACATGTCCAAGATCGAGAGCGGAAAGCTCACGCTCTCCTACGAGCGCATTTCGCTGAGGGACCTGTTCGATGGCATCGTCAGCGTCATGCAGCCGTAGATCAATTCGAAGAAGCAGAGCTTCGACGTGCACATCGAGAATGTCGAGACGGAAAACGTGTGGTGCGACGGCGTGCGCCTGACCCAGGTACTGCTCAACCTGCTTTCCAATGCAACGAAATACACGCTTGAGGGTGGATCGATTCGCGTCAGCCTGAGCGAGGAGCCGTCTCCCAAGGGCGATGGTTACATTCGCAGCCACATTGTTGTCAAGGACAACGGCATCGGCATGACGCCGGAGTTCCTCGAGAGGATTTACGAGTCGTATAGCCGTGCGGACGGTGAGCGCGTGCACAAGATCGAGGGCGCGGGTCTGGGCATGGCGATTACGAAGTACATCGTTGACGCCATGGAAGGTTCCATTGAGATTGAGAGCGCCCTGGGCGTGGGCTCGGAGTTCCGCCTGACCTTCGATTTCGAGAAAGCCAATGAAAGCGAGGCAAGCATGGTGCTGCCGAGCTGGAACATGTTGGTTGTCGATGACGATGAGTCCGTGTGCAAGGCCACGTCCGATGCGCTGCGCTCGATTGGCGTGAACGCCGACTGGACGCTGGACGGGGAAGAGGCGATTCGCCTCGCGGTGGCCCGTCACCAGCGCGGCGATGGCTACGAGGTTATCTTGCTCGACTGGAAGCTCCCCGGAATCGACGGCATCCAGGTGGCGCGCCGTCTGCGCGACGCGCTCGGCACCGGGTTCCCCATCCTGCTGATTTCCGCGTACGACTGGAGTGAGTTCGAGAACGAGGCGCGCGAGGCCGGTATCAGCGGATTCATTCCAAAACCGCTGTTCAAGTCCACGCTGTACCACGCGTTGAGCCAGTACTGCGACGAGGAGTCCGAGGGAGAGGCCAGCGAGGAGCAGGAGTTAAACCTGGCCGGTCGCCGACTCCTGCTTGCCGAGGACAACGAGCTCAACTGGGAGATTGCGGCTGAGCTGTTGTCCGATTTGGGAATGGAGCTTGAGTGGGCGGAGGACGGCCAGATCTGCCTGGGCATGTTCGAAAAGTCCGAGGCGGGCTACTACGATGCCATCCTGATGGACCTGCGCATGCCGCATATGAACGGCTACGAGGCAACGGAGGCCATCCGCGGGTTGGAGCGTCCGGACGCGCGGAGCATCCCGATCATCGCTATGAGCGCCGATGCGTTTGTCGAGGACCGTCAGCGTTGCCTGGATTGCGGCATGAACGCCCACGTGGCAAAGCCGATTGACGTCGAGAAAGTTGCCAAGATTCTCGAGAGGTTTACGAGCTAGGCCGAACCGGTTGTCAGATTGCGCTGTTGCCGGTTTAGCGCGTGAAGGGGCGCCTCGGATGGTCCGGGACGCCCCTTCACGCATCGAAAACGACGAACGGAGTCTACTTGTCCTGTTCGTGCTCGGCGATGCGCTTGTCGTAGTTGGCGATCTTGTAACCAAGGCGATCGAGTCCCGCTTTGATCTTGTCGAGGCGCTTCTGTGCCTCTTCACGTTGCTCGATGAGAATTGCCTTGCGTGCTTCGAGGGTCGACTCGCCCTGATCAAACAGCTGCATGTACTCGATGAGCGCCTCGATGGAGACGTTGGCTCCGCGCATGCTTCCCGAGGGCATGAGCGTGGGCCTGCTGTTCGCCATGGCCTCTCAGGCGGTGGGCGAGGCCGCCAATGCCTACTTGGGCATGGCGTTTGCCCTGGCCATCGGCATCGGCCTACAGAATTTCCCCGAGGGCGCGGCGATTTCGCTCCCGCTGATGCGCGAGGGCATGAGCCGCCGCAAGGCGTTTTTGCTCGGTAGCCTCTCGGGCATCGTCGAGCCGATTTTCGGCGTGGCGGTCGTGTTGGTGAGCGGGCAGATCGCGCCGTTCATGCCCTGGCTGCTGTCGTTTGCCGCGGGTTCCATGATCTACGTGGTGGTTGAGGAGCTCATCCCCGAGGCGCATCTGGGAACGCATTCCAATGTGGGAACGCTGGGGGTTATTGCGAGATTCGTGATCATTATGGTGCTCGATGTGGCGCTCGGGTGATAAGGTCGAATACACGACGCGCCTGCGGAAGGAGCCGCCCCATGATCAAGATGTTTGCCAGCGACCTTGACGGAACGCTGTTCAACCTGCTGCATCAGACGGACGACGTGATCCGCAGGGCGGTGCAGGCGGCGCTTGACCAGGGGGTTCGTGTGGTGCCCGCAACAGGTCGCATCGCGCCTCCGTCTGGCGAGGACGGCTTTGGGGGCCTCGCCGTCGATGCGGTGTGCGCCAACGGCTCCATCATCCGCGGGGTTGAAGGAGAGCTGCTCAAAACCTACCCGGTGGATCCGGTGTTCGTAGAGGACATTATCAGGACCTTTCCCCAAATCTGCTTTGATTGCAACACGCCTGAGGGCATCCTTTCAACGGGAACGCACGAGCAGCACCAAGCAGGCTTCAAGCGCGACAGTCTGTTCAGGCAGATTCTCATGCGCGGCATGCACGCGAGCGGCAAGATGACCACGATGCACCTTTATGAGCAACCCCTTTCCGTCATTCAAGAGCACGAGGTCTGCAAGATCAACGCGCGCATCGCCGACCCGGATCTCGAGCGCGAGCTCAAGGCGTATATCGCCGACCACTCCGACACGGTGGTGAATGCTCCGTTCAACCCGGTGATATTCGAACTGACCGACAAGGGCTGCAACAAAGGAGAGAGCGTGGCGTGGCTGGGGCGCTATTACGGCATCGAGGAGGACGAGATCGCCGTGTATGGAGACGGTGGCAACGACATCGTGATGCTGGAGCGCTTCCGTCATTCGTACGCCGTGGCAAATGCCGCCGACGCCGCGAAGGCCGCCGCGAGTGAGACCATCGGCTATAGCGCGTTGCATGCCGTGCCCAAGCACATGATGCGGACGCTGCTGCGCAAGCAGAGCGGTCGCGTGATCATCTCCTAGTAGAGAAGCAGAAAAACGATTTCCGACAGACCGAACCGCGCGCCATTTGCCATGCCGTTTTCATGTTGATACACACATCGTGTAATAATACACAGTGTGAGTAATAGCAACATGAAAGGGGCGTTATGTCTCGATCTGCAAACGCCCGCGCACTCGAGGCGCAAGCGGGCACTCCGATTAGCGGGGACAATCGGGAACAAGCGGGTGTGGCCATGTGCAGCAAGCCCGAGGCCCCGTTCGGCAAACGCGATCGGCGCAGTTTGCGTTCCCAGCGTGCGTTGCAGCGTGCGCTCGCGCAGGAGCTCGTCGCGGGTGGGGACATTGGCCACCTGAGCGTGGCCACGCTCACCGAGCGCGCGGGCCTCACGCGCCGTACGTTCTATTCCCATTACAAGGACATCCCCGACTTCATCAATCAGGTCGAAAACGGTCTGCTCTGCGAGATCGGCGCGCGTGTCCGCAGCTTCAGCGAACTTACCCTACCCGACCTCTATACGAGCATCGATGAGCTCGAGCCTGCTCCCGGCGCTGTTGAACTGCTGCAATACCTGGCGGACAACCGCGAGCTTATCGGCTCGCTCTTGGGGCCCGGCGGAGACCCGGCGTTTATTGAAAAAATCGTCGACCTTGTGCGCAACGAGGTATCGCAGCGCATGCAAACGGGTATCTTCCCGGCCGTACTGAAATCGTTCTTCGATTATTACCTCACCTCGGTGGTGGCCTCCGAGGTGGGGGTGGTGCAGCGCTGGTTCGCCACGGGCCTGCGCGAGTCGCCCAAGACGATGGCGTGCATCATGACGGTCATCGCGTTCGTCCGCCCGGGCGACCTGTACGGCATGCCCATTGAGATCAACGTGCCGAAGTACGGTATGAAGCTGTTCGAGTTGAACGTGGACAACTTCGACCTCGGTGCGGCGCGTGACTTTGAAACCCTGAACGCGATGAACGACGCTTCCAAACAGACGGAAGAGGAGTAGCAATGGCAGAGAATATCAAGGATGCAACAGGTGCGGCTCCGGTGCCCGAGGGCGCGATTTGGAACCCGGGCAACGCGACGGGCCAACTCCACCTGGGTATCGACGTGGGTTCCACCACGGTCAAACTCGCGGTGCTGAACGACGCCAACGAGATCGTGTACGCCAAGTATCAGCGCCATCACACCGACGTGCGCGCCTGCGCGCGCGACCTGTTCACCGGTGTCGTGAACCTGATGCCCACCGAGCAGATGACTTGCGCCATCACCGGTTCGGGCGGTCTTTTGCTCTCGCAGTGGCTCGGCCTCGAGTTCGTGCAGGAGGTCATCGCGAGCAAGCGTGCCGTCGAGACCCTCATCCCCGCTACCGACGTCGCCATCGAGCTTGGCGGCGAGGACGCCAAGATCATCTACTTCGATAACGGCATCGAGCAGCGCATGAACGGCACCTGCGCCGGCGGTACGGGCGCCTTCATCGACCAGATGGCGACGCTTTTGCACACGGATGCCGCTGGTCTGAACGAGCTCGCCAAGGGCGCCACCACCATCTATCCCATCGCCAGCCGCTGCGGCGTCTTTGCCAAGACCGACGTGCAGCCGCTGCTCAACGAAGGCGCCCGTCCCGAGGACGTCGCCGCTTCCATCTTCCAGGCCGTCGTGACTCAGACCATCTCGGGTCTGGCGTGCGGCCGTCCCATCCGCGGCAACGTCGCCTTCCTGGGCGGCCCGCTGCAGTACCTCTCCGAGCTGCGCCACCGCTTCTACCTCACGCTCAACCTGGACGAGGAGCACCGTATCGTGCCCCAAAACGCCCACCTGTTTGTGGCGAGCGGCGCCGCCATGGCGCACGAGTCCAGCAAGCTCAGCACGTTCCTGCAGCTCATCGAGGCCATCGATAGCCTCGGCGACACGCAGGGTGCCGAGGTCGAGCGCCTGGATCCGCTCTTTGCCAGCGAGGATGATTTTGCCGAGTTCAAGGGTCGCCACGACACTGAGGTCGTCCCCAAGGGCAAGCTCGACGGCTACATCGGCCGCGTGTTCATCGGCATCGACGCCGGCTCAACCACCATGAAGGCCGCGCTCGTGGGCGAGGACGGCCAGCTGTTGCACACCTGGTACGGCAACAACAACGGTGACATCCTGGGTACGGCCAAGGTCATCATGGCCGATTTCTACAACCACATCCCCGCCGGCTGCACCATCGGCCACGTGACTACCACGGGCTACGGCGAGGCGCTGCTCATCGAGGCCCTCAAGGCCGACTCCGGCGAGATCGAGACCGTCGCTCACCTGCGCGGCGCCAAGGCGTTCCTGCCCGGCGTCGAGTTCATTCTGGACATCGGCGGTCAGGACATGAAGTGCCTGCGCGTCAAGGACGGCGTTATCGAGCACATCATGCTCAACGAGGCGTGTTCCTCGGGTTGCGGCAGCTTCATCGAGAGCTTCGCCGTGTCCATGGACATGGACGTGCGTGCCTTTGCCGCCGAGGCCATGTTGGCCAAAAACCCGGTTGACCTGGGCAGCCGTTGCACCGTCTTCATGAACTCTCGCGTGAAGCAGGCGCAAAAGGAGGGCGCCACGGTGGGCGACATCGCCGCCGGCCTGTCCTACTCCGTCATCAAGAACGCCCTGTTCAAGGTCATCAAGCTGCGCGACCCCAAGGAGATCGGCAGTCAGGTGATCGTCCAGGGC
>ERZ791886.689-NODE-689-length-19895-cov-3.132913_pt1 | contig 19895 bp, 15 predicted proteins | sample MGYA00510158_ERZ791886 | MGnify/ENA primary metagenome ERZ791886 (study PRJEB30046, sample SAMN00792063) | human gut metagenome | study: EMG produced TPA metagenomics assembly of the A metagenome-wide association study of gut microbiota in type 2... | reverse complement strand
CAGACATCCTTCACCTAAAGTACTTTCATCGACATCGTCCTTTACCGTTATGGTTTGCTTTTCTGTATCGATTTCCGTGATCACTGCGTTGGCGATCAGAAGCGTGTCATCCTTCAATGAACCGCACCCGGACAGGGACAGCAAGAGAGTCAACAAGCACAGGGCGATGCCGATTCCTCTTATATTTCTATCATGCAATGTCGTATCCTCCTGTTTTTGCGCTGTGGGACTTATCCAACCTATGAAAAAGACACCTCTTCCTCTCCTTGCGTCAGGCGGGACAACGCGCAGACCGCGTACATATAGGCTGCAAGGATCAGCGGTGCCGGCAGCCCGTAGAGCAGCGGCACCGGGATGATACGCCAAAACAGCTTGAGCACACCAATCTCCGCGCCGTAGGTGAAGAAGTAGTTCGCCTCCGGGCAGAGCGTGAGGCGTAACAGGAGATTGATAAGGTGCGCGCCTATGGCAAGCAGGCCAAAGGTCTTGAGGATCCGCGGGATATCCTTGGGGTCGGGGCGGTAAAAGCCCAGCGTCGCCAGACTCAGGCCGCAGACAACAAGGAGAGCGTGGGTCACATAGTAGCCGAAAATTCGCGGCATTAACAGCGAAAAGCCGGAGAACAGCGGCTCCGGGAAGAGCAGCGCCATCAGTGCGCCAAGGGGCGCTACAAAGAAGGAAAAGCCCATGATCGAGCGGTTTCTCTTCCACACGCCCAGCGGGATCAGAAACAGATTGATGTTGCACAGGTGCAGCGGCAGCTCATTGAAAATGCTGAAGCCATTGGGATAGTACGCACGGATATACGCTGCGTCCATGGACAGCGAGAGCTTGTAGCCGGCAAACAGCGCGAGATTAAAAAAGCACACACCGATCAGATACCGGGAGCGCCGTGCTTCCGGTTTTCCGCGCAGCAGCAAGAATATGAGCAGCACCGCCGTTGCCGTAAGCAAAAGCAGAAGCAAATGCGGCCCGCGAAAGGGCGTAATAGAGAATTCGTTCATTTCACACGCCGGAACGTCTTTCCGGTCTTCTCCTCAAGAAATCGGTTGAATTCCTCCACCGTCCCGCCGGTAAGAGTACGCTTGTCCAGAGACTGCGCATAGCGTTTCTTCATCAGAAGGATGATGTAGTCCCGCGACTCAGCCAGTGCGTCGATCAGTTCATAGCGGAAGGTGGAGGTCGTGGCCGCCGTAACGACGGTATAAGAATCCTCGCCGAACGCGATATGATAGTCCTTTGTGCCTGCCAGCGCGTTTTTGCGGGCGATCATGCCATTGAATCGGTCCTGAAACAGCAGAACGGACAGCAGCATCACCTCTGCCAGCAGGGAAGTCACCGTTCTGACATCAAGCGCAAAAGGCTCTCCGTCAAATGGGATCAGCAGCAGAGCGTTGATGAAAAAGACGCTCCAGCCGAAGATGGCCCAAATAATGCTTCTCTTTCGCCGCAGCACCCTGCGCATCGCGCGGGCAGCTACGGTCATAGTTCGATTTGTGATTTTGCTGTGAATTTCAAAAGTCATTCATATTCTCCATCGTTGATCATTTCTGTTTTTTGCAGCCTGTCTGGTTCCTTGCAGAAGTGTTCCATCCAGAGCAGGGTATTCATAAATTATGTTAAGTCTGCCTATTTTTTAAGGAGTCATCTCAAATTCAACACTCGCTTTCCTCACGAGAATTTTTCTGCAGCGGGATAAATGACGTCCTTTGTCCGGCTCTTATAAATTGCAGTCAGGCAGCACCGGAATACTTTTCTCCCTGAAATCGTCACGCTTACTATGTATGCAGCGCTATCACAGCATCACGCCAGCCTTGCGTTCACCAGATGGTACCATGTCATCCCGTTTTCTTCATAGGACTGAAATTCACCGATGACGGTGATCTCCGCCCCCAGCTCCGGGTAATCGTCCGGGTAGGCGAGGTCATCCTTCAACACAAACTCCATGCCCTCGGCGCAGCAGGCCGTTGCGTCTGAAATGATACAGGCGTAGGACACCGGGTCAGGCTGTAAAACGCCGTCTGTCACGAGCTGATAGATAGAAAACGTCCCCCTTGCCTTGACAGTCTTGCCGAGGTAATGCGCCGGGTCATTGTAGAGCATATTGTAGACCTCGGAATAGACCATGGTGCTGCTGAGCACCGTCAGATCCACATCCACTTTGCCGGCATAGGATTGCAACTGCTCAGATTCCTCCGGGGATTGCTGATCTTCCGGCACTGGAATGCTCTCTGTCGGTGCGGAGACTTCCCTATTGGAAGAAAGCGTATCATTTCCTGCGTCCTTTTCGCGGCCTTTCCCGCAGGCGCAGAGGGAAGCCATCATGCAGACAGCCAACAGCAGACAGAAAAGCCGTTTCATCCCGTTTCCCCTCCCCTTGCGCGGCCAAGAGCCGAACAAATCAAAAATGTCAGAATATCCGCCGCCACGATGGTGGAACCCACCGGCGTCCCCGCCAGAATGGAGACCAGAATGCCCAGCACCGCGCAGCTCACTGACAGCACGGCCGAGCAGACCGTCACGGACCGGAAATTTTGAAAAAGGCGCATGGCGGACAGCGCCGGGAAGATCACTAGCGCGGAGATCAGCAGCGAGCCGACCAGATTCATCGCCAGCACGATGACCACAGCAACGATGACGGCGAGCAGCAGATTGTACAGGTCTGCCTTTGTCCCCACCGCCTTGGCAAAGTCTTCGTCAAAGGTCACGGCAAAGATCTTGTTATAATAGAGCAGAAACACCGCCACGACCACCACGGACAGTCCCGCACACAGCCAGACCTCGCTTTTTGACAGCGTCAGGATGGAGGTGGAGCCGAACAGCGTGCTGCACACATCGCCGGAGAGGTTGGACGAGGTGGAGAAGAGGTTCATCAGCAGATACCCGATGGCCAGCGCTCCCACTGAGATCATGGCGACGGCGGCATCGCCCTTGATCTTCGTGTTCTGCCCCGTGCGTAGCAGCAGGACGGCACAGACCACCGTGACGCCCAGCGTCAGGGGCATATCGTCCGTCAGCTTCAGCACGGCGGCGATGGACATGGCGCCGAAGGCTACATGGGAAAGGCCATCGCCGATGAAGGAAAACCGTTTCAGCACCAGCGTGACCCCCAGCAGCGACGAGCACAGCGCGATCAACACGCCGACTATGAGTGCGTAGCGGACAAAGGGATAAGTCCAGTAGAACGCGATTTTTTCAAGGATCGCCGTCATTTCACCTCACCGCCTTTCTGCCATGCCTGGGGGAACTCGTTCAGGTAGGCCGCCTTGGTACCGAAAAACACCGTGTCTCCGATGTGCAGGATATGGCTGGCGTATTGCAGCGCCGCACTCAGGTCATGGGAGATCATCACAACGGTGATACCATCTTCGTAATTGAGCTTTTGAATGAGCGCATACATTTCCGCCGTCACCTTTGGGTCGAGGCCAGAGACCGGCTCGTCCAGAAACAGCATTTTTCGGGTAGCGCACAGGGCGCGGGCGAGCAGTACCCGCTGCTGCTGGCCGCCGGAGAGCGTCCGGTAGCAGCGCTTGGCAAGGGGCGTGATCTGCATTTTCTCCATGGCGTCCGCCGCGAGCTGTTTTTCTTCTTTGTTATAAAAAGAGCGGCTGCCGCAGCGTCCCTGACATCCTGAGAGAACGATCTCTCTCACGGATGCCGGGAAGTCCTTCTGCACCTGCGTTTGCTGCGGCAGATAGCCGATCTCATTTTTCCTCAGCCCATCGCCTGTCAAAATGCTGCCGCTGATGGGCGTCTGCAAGCCGAGGATCGTTTTCATAAGGGTACTCTTGCCGGAGCCGTTTTCTCCTACGATGCAGAGGTAGTCGCCCGCAAAGGCCTCAAAATCAAGGCCTTGCAGAACAGGTCTCCCATCGTAGCCGACGCAGAGCTTTTGACAAGTGAGCTGAGCCATTATCCCACCTCCTTAACCCAGCGCCTCTTTCAGCACGGAGAGGTTCCGCTCCATGACAGAGAGGTAGGTAGCACCGTTTGCCACATCCTTGGCGGTGGTGGACTGCATAGAGTCCATGGTCAGCACCTTCTGGTTCTTCCCGGCGGTGCTCTGGACGATGGTTTCCGCGAGCTTGTGGTTCTTGCCCTCAATGGTCAGCACGCAGGGAAGTCCCAGCTCGTCCACCTTCTTTGCAAGGAACGAAACGGTTTCAAAGCTGGCCTCGCTCTCGGCGGAGCAGCCCGCAAAGGCGGCGTAGTAGCCCAGACCATAGTCGTCCACCAGATAGCGGAATGGGAAGCGGTCGCCGAACAGGACAGTCTTGCGCGTCGCGCTGTCCACGGCGGATTGGTACGCACCATCCAGCGCGGAAAGCTTTTCGATATAGGCGGAGGCGTTGGCGGCGTAGGTATCCTTGTTGCCGGGGTCAAGCTCCTGCAAAGCGTCGGCAATCGCGCCGACCAGCGTTTTGGCGTTCTTCAAAGACAGCCAGACGTGCTCGTCCTTTTCCTCCCCATGGTCATGGCCGTGGCCCTCCATGTGCTCGCAGAGATCCTCACCGGTCATGTCAGCCGGGAAGAAGGTTGGCCACGACTTTTCCGGATCAACGATGGCGTCAAAGCTCTCGTTGCTCATCCGGATGTGGAAATGCTCGGGCGCAGCTGATTCGATCATGTGGTCGTTGAATTCGATGCAGATCGGTGCGCCAGAGGTTCTGTCTACCGCTTCAAAGCGATACATGGCCGCCTTGGTGCCGGTAGACCAGTTCTGAATGTAATAGCCGATATACTTGTAGTCAGAGCCGACCTTTTTACCGTCCTCATAGGTGAACGCAATGTGGTCGCCTTCAATGTCAATATTGGTAATGTTCGTTTTGTAGCCCTTTTGATAGTAGGTCTTATACTCATCGGCGGTCATCTCGCCTTCCTCTGCCATCGCTGCAAAGGCATCGTCCAGCGTTCCGTCCAGCGCAAAGGGGTAGGCAGACTGCCAGCTGCCCGCCCAGTCGGACAGGCTTCTGTCCTGAACCTCATGATCTTCAAAGGTGGAAACCTCCTTGCTGTGGTCATGGGCGTGCTCTGCCTCCTGCATCCCCTCAACGGTCTCCTCCGTTTTGACGGAATCACCCAGCACCTCCAGCAAGTTGATGACCTTCACATTCTTGTTGGCAGCATTTTTCAGGACGCTCTCCACCCAGCCGTCGGACTCGCCGCCCACATAGACGAACAGGTCGCAGTCGGAAATCTTGACGATGTCATCCGCCGTGGGCTGATAGCTGTGCAGGTCAACGCCACTGTTCAGCAGCATGGTCAGGTCGGTGCTCCCGGCCTTGTCGCCGAGAATATCCTTGACCCAGTCATATTCAGGGAAAATGGTGGTGACAACCTTTAATTTATCAGAATCAGCTTCGCCTGTCTCTGCGTCATTCTTTTTGCCGCAGCCGGTGAACAGACTGACCGCCATGGCCAGCGCAAGAACCAGGGTGATAATTTTCTTCATAGTATAATAAAACCTCCGAATTTTTGAAAAATAGGCGCAAAAATACAAGGGCAGCGGCAAAACCGCAAGAGCCTATCCGAAAACGGATAGACTTCGCCCTTGTAAAAGTCCTGTTTTTAATTCGAAAGCTTTACCTTGAGAGAAACAAGTGTCAGCGTGCCGATCATCTCTGTGCAGGGCAGAACCGCCCTGCACATGGTATATGTAAACGCGGCGGAGATCGCCGCGGCAGCACCGGCAAGCCCCAGAGATTTCAGCAGATTCTCGCAGACACCGATCTGATGGCAGATGGCGCAGTCGTCGCCGGAGCAGTCATGATCGGCTTCGACCGCAATATAGATAGCGGAGGACAGCATGACAACGGCCAGCACGGCCGCCAGCAGGCGCGTCATAAAACAAAGCTTCTTTGTCATGGTCTGTCCTCCCTTCTGTTTGTTATTTTCCCTTGCAGTCCGAGCAGATCCCATAGAGGATCGTGTCGGCTGCGTCCAGCGTGAATTGCTCGCTCTGTGCCAAGTGCTTTGCAAACAGGGCGGCGTTGCTGTCGGCCATGTGAAAGGTTTTGCCGCACTTCACACAGCTCATGTGCAGCGCGCCCTTGCAGCCCTTGGCGTCAAGATACTGATAAAACGCTTCGTGCGACCCGCTTTTTGCGCTGCGGCGCACCTTTTCTTCCGCCTCCAACTGTGCAAGGTTTCGATACACGGCGCTAAGGCTGATTTGTTTCTCTGCCAGCGCGTCCGCCATCTGGCGTGCAGTCAGCAGCTCGTCTGGATGCTCCTCCAAAAAAGCAAGCAGGGCTCTTCGCTGTTTTGTGTTGTAGATTGACATCAGCCGCCCTCCAATATGCGAATCATTCGCAGATATTATAGCATCATTTTCCTTTTTGTCAATATCATCCCGCGATAGGATATTCAAAGTTTTGTGTGGGATTTCCTCCGAGTAAACGAATTGTATATAAAAAAGGAAGCTGGCATCCAATAGGGCACCAGCTTCTCTCCAACCCTCCGAAGATATTTTGTATAATCTTAAACTTACAGTTTGACATGAGTCATTTTTCTTCTTGATAAGGTAGGTTGACCGCGCACATGACAGGTTCATCTTCACTACGGCAAAAGAAACAAATATTCTGCAAGTCCTTGGCTGCACGAATGGTTGCGTATTCGTGCAAGTGCGGCAAATACACATCTAACCGGTGCTGTTCGTACTTGAAGTGCTGCGGGTCATAGTCCCACACGAAATTTGTGTTCAAAATGGCGACTCGAACCTCTGATTGAAAATGATATTGTGGGTATTTCCAAAAGAGTTCTGCCGATGGTCTTGGCTCATCATAATAGATGTCTGTAGGCAAATGTCGAGTATAATCAACTTTATCTACAAAAAGTTCACAGTCGTCATTTCCTTTAGTACGATAATATCGATCAGCAGTTAGAATGCTCGCGTTTTGCTTGATGGCTATTGGGACTTGTTCTTTCAACTCCTCAAAAAACTTTTTCGGGTCATTTATGAATAAAAAACTGGCAGTATCTTTTTCGTAGCACATTTCATCTAAGTACCTATCAGGCAGAAAAGACACCACATGAGGAAATATAGGCATCTTGCCATCATTCATAGCAGCTACTTTCGTTGCATCGAAAGAATAGAAGCACATAGTTGGTGTCAAAAGTGTCGGAATGAAACGCAGATAGTATGTATCCGTTCTAGGGTCATATAAGGTTTCAAGGTGATTTCCCATGGGGATACCGTGTGAATCTTTAACATTCATCCGAGAGTCACCATTTTTCAGGTGGGCAAAAACACATTCTAATTGATCTCCAGTTACCTTGTCGCCTGTTTTTTGAATAATCAACCCAGTTTGCAGCACATCCAAAAGATAGCGTCCTTGTATTATAGCACTGTTCAATACGTTTTGTAGAACCAAGTCGCATAAGGAGGATAGTTGAAAAATGGCTTTGTAACATAAAAGTTGGTTCTCCTTTCTCGTCCCAATGGTTATTTCAAACTCAAGAACAGCGCCGCCCGACACCGGGCGGCGTTTTCGCATATTTTATCAGTCTGTTATTGTTAGGGTGACTGATGTAGTTCCGTTATTGATTTTCCCAGCAAAATCCACCGAGCGAATGGTGGTAAAAAGCAAAAATCGGAGCCGTTCTGGCTCCGATTTCTACTTTTTGTTACCTTCAAGGGATGATTGTTATTTAACTTTCTCCACAGAAACGATTGTGCCCTCAAAGGGATCAACCTCCGATAATGCGCCGGTGTAGGTCACAGTGACGGAGTCGCCCACGGCAACATCATCATACCCTTCCGGCTTTGCGGAGGAGTCGATGGAAAACTGATAGGAAGCGCCTTGGTCATCCGTCACAACAAACATAAAGTCCTTTTTCTCGTCCAGCTTGCCGGTCAGGGTACTTTCCTCCTGCTGCGCTCCGCTTTGAGTGCCGGCATTGGAATCTGTGTCCGTGCCGGATGTCTGGCTGCCGCAAGCGGTAGCCAGCGCCAAAATACATACAGCCGTCAGCAATACAAATAATTTCTTTTTCATCATACGAATCCTTTCTGATATGCTTCTTTTAAGAGGCCTTGATAGATGTTTTTTTCAATCGTGAATTCCGGCATCCCCATAGAGCCTGCCGCAATCGCGAATTCGTCGAAGACCAACACGAGATTTCCGTTTGCGTCGAGATAGAAATTCTGCTCCGCGCCGATCCCAGCAAAATCCTCCGGGAAGTATGCGAGGGCTTGATTTGCGGACATCTGCGCTTCCACTTGCCGCAGCACCTCATTGGACAGCACTGACACATAATCGGTCCCATCGCGGAAGAGATCCCTCAGAGAGATCATTTGTCCCGTTGCTTTGTCAATGTGATAGAAGCGGCTGAAGGCATAGCTGCTGGCTTCCGTTTGTGTGGCGTCTATGCGAAGGGTAAACCATGTGTCCGTGTTGGTAAGCACCACGCTGGATACACGCAGATCCTGATAGCCATTTCCGATGCGTTCACAGTCTTTGTAAAACTGCGTCAGCAGCTCGTCGGTGTATGCGCGGACTTCCTGATTTACCGTATCAGCTGCATCGCTGCCGGATAACTCCGGTACGGAGATATCCATAGAACTATGTCCATCATTGTAGGTATAACTCCGGAAGGTGACCACTTTCACCAACGCCCCCAGCCCAGGGATCTCCGCCATCGCTGCCGCAGCTGCGGGGGATACGTTTGGAATTGTGATGAACAGCGCAAGCGCTGCCGCGGCCCATGTTTCCCAGTGGCGTCGCTGACGCCGCCGGGAATTTTCGTCCAAAGCCGCGCAGGTTTGGAACACCCGACCGGCATAATCCTCCGGGAGCGGAAATGATTCCTCGGCGGCACGCTGGTGGAGCAACTCGTCAAATTGATCCATAGACCCCTCCTTGTTCATCGGTCAGCAAAAGGCGCAGCTGCTTTCTGCTGCGGGACAATCTGGTTTTTACTGCTACATCGCTGATCCCTAAAGTGCGGCTGATCTCCCGAATGGAAAATCCGTCGTAATAGAACAGTGTTACCACGGAGCGCATTTCCGGGTTTAATGATAGCACCGCTTCCCATAGGGACAGCCGCTCAGTCGGATCCGGATCGTCTGCAGGCAGAAAGTCCTGTACTTCAGACAGATCAGTGATTGGCCGGTACTTCCGGCATAGGTCATAGCAGTTGTTAACTACGATCCGCAGGATCCACGATTTGAATTTTGCAGGGTCCCGCAGGGCATCCAGCTTCGTAAAGGCAGTACAAATGGCACTCTGTACCGCATCCTCTGCGTCTTCGTCGGTTGACACGATTGCCCGGGCGGTTCGGAACATGGCCGTCTGATTCTGCAGCACCAGACGGGTGAAGTCATCTTTATCTAATCTTTTTACCACACTGGATGGCCTCCTATCAAGCCCCTTACTTTCCGGTCATCTATATAGACGCTTTGAGCACGAAAAAGGTGGCAGCATTTGAATTTTTTTCTTTGGCTGGAGTGGTTGATCCGTTTTGGGGCGCTGGCCCCTTTTTTTATTGTGTTTGGCAGAGTACAGGGCAGATTGCCCGATGAATGAAATCTGCTGTGATTCCGATATTTTTACCATATACCAGAATGAGACCGGTTTTGTCAAGAGGAGTAACCTCTATGCATCAACTCAAACCTTTTCCTCGTAAGTGCTCAATAACCACCCGCATTTCCAAGGTTGAGTAAGTGTGAGAAAATGATATGCAGTCAACAAAAACTGCGTGTAAGTTTTCGAATGCGAAGGGAGTGCGTGTAAGAAATGGAAGATGTGTTGGCGATCCGGGATGAGTATCGTCTGCAGGAGTGGAGCCAGATCATCCAGGCGGGGCAAAACAGTGGACTGAGTGAGCGAAGTTTGACCGGGAGGCTGCGTTTAAGTCTATCATCGGAGCAGAACGCCAGAGCGAGAATACTGTTGTTGCTGAAGAAAAAAATGCAAAGAAGAGTAGTGACCGGGTGCAGCGGGCCTATTATCTGGATTGGGATATTGATAAGGCGCTGCGTAGGATGGCGCTGGAGGAAGGAAAGAATCTGACGGAATCGGTCAATAATGCTTTGCGAGCTGGATTGACAAAATATCTGTAAAAATACGAGAAAAATTGAAAAGGCAACCTACCACTGGCGTATGGTGCGAAAATGAAATAAAAATTTTTTTAATTTTAGGTGCGTAGTTTTGCTTTTTTCTGTACCTATATAAGTGAATACCTGTTTTAAGGCTTTTTTGAAAGGAGTGTTTTTGATGATGGATACCGGGCAGCGTGTGAAGCTTGTCAAAAGCCGAGCGTGGCAAATACGCCGCCGACAGGAAAAGCACATCACCGAGCGATTGTCGCTTGTGTCTGTTGCGCTTTGCTGTTGCCTTATTTATGCGATGGGACATTTCCCCGACCGGTCGCCGGGTGCGGTGCAGGGCTTAAACGGCGCAACGATGCTGCTGGAAAACGTAGGCAGCTATGTGTTGGTTGGCGTTATCTGCTTTATTGCGGCGGTGGTCGTTACCGTGTTTTGCACACGATTGAGAAAGAAAAACAATAAACAGGAGGAACGAACTAAGGAGGATGAGGAAGCATGAAGAAAAGGTTTTTAGCGGCGCTGATGTGCCTGTGCATGACGCTCACGCTGCTGCCAACTACGGCGTTTGCAGCGCTGAGCGATTCGCTGGGCAACACACCCAAGGAAAATCAGGCGATTTTGGAGCAGCTCTCCGCCTTGACCGGCGGCAGCAGCGACCAGGTGCTTTCCATGCTGAACGCTTTGGGGCTGCTGGATGAAGACGGCAATTTCAAGGTGGATCAAACCATCACGCTGGACGGCCAGGTGCTGACACTGGCGGCTGTCATGGAGCTGCTGGAAAATCCCGCCACGGATCTCACCCGCATAGCCGACGTGGATGGGACTCCGGTGGCGCTGGGCGATTTGAAGACCATGATCCAAATCGAACAGGAGCTGCAGCGGATCAAGGACACCTATTTCTCCGGCAGGGAGTTTACCGGGGAAGCTCTGGAGAATCTCAACAGCCTGATGGAGCAGCTGGAGCTGCGGGGCATCAGTTTGCAGTATTCCGCCTCTGCCACAGAGCCTGAGGGCGTTGAGACGGTGGATATGAGCGGCATGATGAGCCTAACGCTGGGGGCCGAAGCAAACAACAACTGCAGCTCCGGGACTTTTACTGTATACGGCGGAAAACCGGTCAGCTTTTCCTACCGCATTCAAAAAGGCCAGCTCAGCGAGTATATCACCGGTGTGGAGGTCTCGATAGGCGAGACGAGTGGGGTCAAGCAAAGCGACGGGTCCTACAAGCTGACCTATACGCGAGACGACCCGAATTCCAGTTTAAGTGGTTGTAAAATCACTGTCGAGGTTAAAACCAAAGGAAATAACAAAGCCTGGCTCGAGAATTCTTATTCCCATGGCGACCTGCTGGGGATGATTGAATTTTACGATGCGGATAATCTGGTGTTCTATGATGGTGACAGTTATGCCGACCACCATCAGTTCAAGCTAATAAAGACGGTTGACGACCCCGCAATAAAAACATCAATGACCGCGCCGAGCTATGTTGAAGAAGTCAAAAATACAACCGTATTATATGATGATTTGTTTATTCCTTTGCTGGCAGAAAGCTACACTGGCGGCAGTGCCGACAATCCGGACTTTGTTGCGCTAAGCAATACCATCGGAATTTTGGATGGCGCCCGCAACTCGGTGCTTCCCGACGGCTCCGACCCATTTTATCAACCATACCAAATCGATGCCAGCATCAAGTTTGACTGGACTACCAGCGTAGAGGCCTATACTGGCCCTGCGCCGTATGGCTATAATAGTACCACACGACCCTATGCCCCGTTCTATCTGACGGAATACAAGTTCAATGGAACATCTCTGGGGATCAGCGGCGGCGAAACAAAACCGCCGGACTGTACGATTAACAAGGGCGATACGGTCAGCATCTCCCTACAGTCTACCACGCAAAACAGAGGGGCACAGCAGTACTATCTGCCCTTCGAACTGTATCTGAAGAATGTAAATAGAGATAACCAAAATTCCACCACCACCGCCAAGACCAGCAACGTCACCGCCGAGCTGTTGGACACGGACAACCCCACCATTCAAAGCGTCACGGCCCCGGCGGGAACCTATGCCAGCGGACAGCACGTGCCCATCACAGTTACCTTTAGCGAGTTCGTGGATCTTAGCAACGCCAGCGTGACCATCAATGGCGAAGAGTATACCGCCGCCGAGCTTTCCATGAACGACTACGGCGTCACGGCAATACTCTGGTACCCAGTGCAGGATGCGGATGCCAACACGGTCACCGTCAATGGTATGACCGGCGTGGAAGATGTTTTCGGCCATCCGCTGGATACCTCACAGTATCAAGTCAACTCGATTGCCGGCGTTACGCTGAAGAGCGTCTTGATGCGCAACGCTCCCACCGCACTGACCGCCGACTACGCCAACGGCAAGGCATCGTTCAAGATGCAGGCCAACATGGCGAAGGCCTACATGACCGTATACAGCAATTATCACATCCCGGCAGGCACAGAGCCGAGGGAAGCCCCGTTCCAACTCGAACTGAAGTACGGCTCCGCGGAGGCACCAATCCATCTGCAGGTCTATCTGGACGAAGCGAGCGGAAAATTCACCGTCAGCGACTACGCAATCGCACCACCCTCTGATTTCGACCGCACCTACACGGTGACGCTGCAGGCCAACGAGGGCACGAAAGCCGATCCTGACTGGGTGAATGTTCTTCCCCTGACCCGGCAGTTCACGGTGGCAAAGAGAGTTTCCGCGCACACGGTGAAGGTCGTCCCGGAAGCGGATCCCGCCGACTATACGATTTCCCTCGCTGCAACCGCCCGCCCCACGCTTCAGGCCAAGGTTTTGGGGGAAAGCGGTGAGCAGGCCAGCTACACCACCGGTAAATGGAGCAGCAGTGACCCGCTCATTGCCACCATCAACGAGAATACCGGTCTTGTTGCCACCACAGGAGCCAAGGTGGGAACCGTCACCTTTACCTTTACGGCGGACAACGGGACTGAGAAAACTGACGATGATGTGGGGGGCACGTCAGAGCCCTATACCGTGACGGCAGGCGATTCCCTGGCACTGGTGATTCCCGGCAGCGCGTCCATCGTGACGCGGGTAAATCAGCCCGCCACCGTGCTGTGGAGCTCCAACGCCGCGCTGATGGCACCGGGCAAAGAGTTCCATTACACGATCGAACTGTATGAGGGCAACTACGAGGATGAGGCGGCGCTGAGCGGCCTCAAGCCCGTTGCGGCTTATACCGCCGGCAAGGATAAAAACAGCGTGCGGATCCCGGAGAAAGTGCTCTCCAAGCTCTCCAATGGAAATACCCCGGCCTACACGGTGCGGGTCTCCATGCCGCACCCCAAGGCCGAGAGTGAGGACATCCGCCTGTCGGCACTTGCCTGGATCATCGTGCAGGCACCGCCTGCCACGGCCAAGCTGACACCGCCCCGGAGCATTTACCTCAAGGATACCGACGGCGCCGTCAATATCGACTGGTCGGTGGAAAACACCACTGACGGCGCCCCTCAACCGTCCATGCTGACCATTACCCGGGTCACAGAGGACAACACCACCCAAGAGGTGGCCCGTGAGCACCTATCCGGTACCTCCGGAAGTTACTCCCTGTTATTACAGAGTGTGCAAGCCGGCAATCTGAAGGACACCTATCAAGTGATTTTGAGCGTGGAGAATCCTGGTGAATCTCCCAGCACCGACTCCTTCCCCCTGTATGTCTACGATGCCGACGCACTGAAGGTGCAGAACGACAAAGGAGAGGAGATTTCTAAGCTGACCATGGACAATACCTCCAAGGTCAGCGGCAGCCTGCCCACCGAAACAGCTAAAATTTTGCAGCTGCGCCAGGAGTTGGGGCTGATCGAGTACATCGGCATCAACTATGACGAGTACAGATGGAACTCCTTTAAAGACGGCATCCAGTGGGCCTCCAGCAACAACAATGCCATTTCCGTCAACTACAAGCAGGGCGGACTGTATGAGGACATCAAAAACTTCTCCTTTGATTCCTACCTTCCCGAAACCAAAATGGCGCTGTCCGGCCGGGCCAACGGCACCGCAACCGTCACGGCTACCCATGCCGCCACGGGCATGAGCGCCGCCGTACAGGTGACAGCGGAGACGCTGCAAAATAAGTTCTATCTCTTCCAGCTGACGCCTGCGGCGGAAACTACGCTGCAATACACCGACGGCAAAGGCGCGTCCAAAACGTTCAAGACCAACAGTGATGGCGTGCTGGCGCTTTACGAACCCAACGGAATCGCCAGCGAGGTGTCTCTGCGGTCCGGCACCGGCGCGGATATTTATCTGGGCACCATCTATAAAGAAAATCTGCGTTCCGGCGAGCGGGATGCCACAAAGCTGCAGCTTTATCCCTTAAATACCTTCAGCCTCCGGCGAGTCGCCCGGGCATCTGTGACGCTCATCACGCCGAGCGGCGATCCGCTGGCGGGCAAGACGGTGACCGTTCGCGGCGGCGTTTATAAAAACGGAGGCTACTGCCAGACAGCACTGCTGGGCTCCAGGGCAGGAGCACTTGTCAGCGGCACCACCGGCGGCATCTATACCACGGATGCGGCGGGAACTATAACCGTCTATCTGGATTCCACCCAGTTCTGGTCGGCCGAAAAGGGCGAGAGCAGCAACACGGCGCTTTCCGCTCTGGATCAGCTGGAGTACATTCTGGAGATCAGCGCAATTGACAACGACAATTACTATCCGCTGCTGCTGACCGTCAACGGCAAGCTGGGCGTGGACGATGTAATGCGCACCGCAGAGGGCGTTGTCTCTCTGGAGCGCGTGCCGGCGGGAGAGGAAAACAAACCCTTCATCGTGGCGCAAAGCGTTGATTACGGTCTTGCCAACGGTCAGAAGGTGGATGTCCGCAGCTCGACTGGAAAGATCGGCCCTAACAGCAGCTTTAAAACAGCAAGTCTGCACACCACCATGTTCCTCTGGGGCGAGGATATTGCCAATGCGAAGAATTACAGTCTCAAGCTGGCGGACGAATACGGCGTTCTTCCTGCCGCCCAGAGCAGCAGTACCAAGCAGTATCCCTTCTCATCCATCCCCGTAGCGGAAAACGATCTGACCCTCACCGAGGCCACCATGACCACCTCTGGATGGATCGCCGACGGCAAGGATGTGGGTATGAAAACGCAGCTGAGCCTGAACGGCAGCCTGCTGCAGGAGAAAATACTGCCCTTCCGGGTCGTTGATCTGACCCGAGTGCCCAAGGTGACAGAGGATGAGCGCGTCACCGGTATTCTGGCGACGATGGGAGAATCCAGTGGAGTGAGTCAAGTCGACTTTGGCGGAGTGGGCGATAGCAACATTCTCAAGGTGCTGACCGGACGGCTGGATGATCTGAGCGGTCCGGTGAACAGTTCCGTGTTCAAAATGATTATCACCCCCAGCGAAGATCCCTCCGTGTTCCGTGCCATGATTTGGGCCGGGTACAACACGCTGGAGATGGAGGACATGGACTATTCCGAGGACGGCGTGGCGTTGGGTGCGAATGTGCTGACGCAGAACCTGGAGGTGGGCGTGCCTGGTACCGGGGACCTGAGCCAGATGGCCAAGGGCACCTATGATCCCAAGGGGGAATACAAAGCCAACTCCATAGCCGGCAAGGTCTCCAACACGGATCTCAACTTGCAGTTGGAGGGCTTTTACGAAGCGGAAATCCGCTATAACACCGAAAAAAAGGAATGGGAGGTTTTCACCGTAGGCGGCGGCTTTACCGCCGGCGTTGGCGTGGGCTTCACCTTCAGCGTGAACGCCATGGCCGGCCCCGTGCCGTTGACAGCAACCTTTGAGCTGGGCGGTGCCATTCAGCTGGATTTCCGTACCGCAGTGCGCTACGGCCAGCAGGGACAGGGTACAGAGCTTGCCTGGAGCGATCCCACGGCCACGGCGGTGAATGACTTTTTGACCACGCTGCGTATCAACGCCTATGTCCACGCGTTTGGCGGCATTGGCTTTGACTATTCGGTCGTGGCGCTGAAGATCGGCCTATTCGGCAATTTGGATGTGGACAGTCAGAATAAGTTCCTCTCCCGCACCTATCTTGCCGACAAGGAAAAGCGCCAGATCAACGGTCAGGCCCTGGGGATCTCAAGCGAAGTGGGAATCAAATTTGTAGCCAGCTTCCTGTTTATCTCCTACGAGGCGGTCATCGCCTCCGGAGCCCTTGGATTCAGCAAGACTTTTAATGACTGGAAAACGATCGACGACTACTGGAATAGCGCCACCAGCGGGCTGAGCCTTGCCTCGCTGCAGATGGCGGCGGCTCAGAGCGGAATGCGGGTGGCTTCTGCCAGTGCAACGCTCCAAAGCCGGGACTATCTGGAGCAATATGCCCGTACCTGGGGCCAGCCCCAGCAGCGGATGATGCTGTTCTCTCTGAACTCCCCCAGTGGGCTGCAAAACATCCAGACCAATGCCAACCCCACATCCTATCCACAGCTCAGCGATGACGGGAAGATATTGGCCTACATCAACGACGGCGACAACAGCGATATTTACGCCAGCCGGGCACATTTCTCCACCCTCGATAGCGGCGTCTATTCTATCTCAAGCAAAATTGACGATCCCGCAGAGTTCCCCGGCTACGGCGACACGAGCGTTTCTTTGTCCGGCACTGGCAGTTTCGCGGCGGCGGCTTGGGTTCGCATGGGCACCGAGCTACCGGGTAAAAATGCCGGTGATACCGTGACATTGGAAGAGCAAAACCTGCTGATGAACAGCACGGAGATCGTAGCGTCCGTCTATAACGGCTCAAGATGGACTTCCACCCGCCTAACCAAAGACGGCACGCCGGATCTGGCCCCAGCCACGGCAGTGGGCGGCGACGGCAAGGCCATCGTGTTCTGGCGCAGCGTCTACACCCCCGATCCCGTGAGTACTTCGGGCAGCAACAACCTGCTGAACTTCACGACCAGAGATTGTATCATGTACAGCTGCTATGACAGCAATAGCAGAACCTGGAGTGATGCCAAAATGCTTTATAACGGTGCTACTGGCAGAGTGAAGGCGTTGCAGGCGGCCATGCTGCCCGACGGAACCGCTATGGCGGTTTACTCGCTGGACCGCAGCGGAACCGGAAATACCTCCGACTACGAGATCGCCTATTGTACCGTGGCTGCTGACGAAACGCCCGGTACAGCCATGCTGGCGACCTGTGACAGCAATCTTGACGAAGCCCCCCAGGTCGTTGCAGCCGACTTCGGCGGCGGGGATGACCGATTTGTCATCGGTTGGCATAGTGTCCGAGACGGCAGCAGCGATATTCAGCTGTTGGCTGTGGACGGCAGCGGCACCATGTCCAACAGTTTCCCCGGCTCTCTGTCTGCCCTGACCAGCAGCGGCAACGCCGTCGTGGGCGGAGACTTCCGCTTCGCTTCCCTCAGCGGGGGTCATCGCAGCCGCAATGATCTTACCATCGTCTGGAATGAGACTGTCAATGACGCCAACGGCGCGGTAGATCACGGCATTTTGAAGGCGGCCAAGCTGCGCTATGCCGAAAATACCTACACTCTCTCCGCACCATTGGAGCTGGCAGAGCTGCCGGATCGCACGCTGGCTGACCACTTTGATGCCTATGTCAGCGGCACCAATCAGGTGCAGGCTGCCATTCAGGCCACCTTGTATGACGATGAAAACACGGAGGAAATCGGCGGCGTGTTCGTTCCGGGTGAGGAAACGATCCTCTATACCGCTGCCTCTAATTTTATCACCGATGCGGTGGCAGTGGAACAGATCGGTGTGGATTATGCAACGCTGGCGCTGAACAGCCTGACACCCATTCGCTTTACCATCCGCAACACCGGGCTGAACGATGTGACAGGCCTAACGGTCCGCCTTGACGACGGGGAAACCGCCACCCTTGCGGAAACACTGCTGCCCAATGAAAGCGCCACCCTTACCGTCTGGCACCATGTGGGGAACCTCGTGACCAACCCGAGCTATACCATCACCGCCACCGGCATCAGCGAGACCGGCACAGTGTATCTGGATTATCCCGACATTGGCATCTCGCAAATGGAAGTGATTGCGGAGAGCGCCGGCAAGCGCACGGTGCGCATGACCCTCTATAATTCCTCTGCCGCCACGCTGGCCAGCGGAAAGGGCCGCGAGGTGAAGATTGCGTTCTATGCGGATGATCTGCATACCAAACATGCAGAGGTAGCCTGCACCACAAACGGCGTATCGGTTAGCGATAATGAAATCACCATTTCCGAAGACAGCGCCCTCGCCCGCATCGATCAGGGAACCTTTACACTGGACCTGACCTATGATCTGGGCAAGTATATGAACTCCATTGGCAAAACCGAGATCCCCAATGTGGGTACCTATCTGTACGCCGAGGCGTGGGCGGAAGGTCAGATCGGTGGAACGGGAAGCAATCAGCGCCTGCCGGAGTATGACGGCAGTGACAGCGAGGCCAGCGTCCATATGACCGGCGCACTGGCCCGCACCGGAGAGAGGCTGACGATGGATGTGACACAGGGGAACGACGGCAACGGTCACAGCACCGCCGCCATTACCCTGCGCAACAACTGCCTGCAGTCTCAGACCAGCGCAGAGCTGGTGGCCACACTGCTGGATGCTGCCGGGACCGTTCTGGAAACGAAAAAGACCAGTATTGGCGGTGCCATCTCCGGGGAAACCTTCCGGACGGAAAACGTCACCTTCTCCAAGCTTGGCACCCGCGTAGTGGTGCGAGCCGCAGTGCCCGGTAATGACCTTCTGACCTTTGAAGGTCTGGCAGTGGGGCTCGGCGATTTTACCGCCAACGGAACGAACTATACCTATACGCTGCAAAATGATAGCGGAGCAACATCTACGCTGGTCACAGCGGTGTCTGGAAACGACGAGCCCGTGAGCATCAACGGACAGGCTCTGTCCACCGGCGGCAGCGCAGCCGTTGCCATCCCCAAGAGCGGCACAACCGACATTGTCGTGGAGATCGGTACTAAAACCTACACGCTGACGATTCTGCGCAATAGCGGCACAGGCGGCAATGAAGGCGGTGGCGGCAGCGGCTACAGCTACTACACCATCAAGGCAACTGCCGGGGCTGGCGGCTCCATTTCTCCCTCCGGCAATGTCAGCGTCCGCGAGGGCCGGGATCAGACCTTCACCATCACCCCGGATAAGGGCTACGCCGTCTCCAACGTCAAGATCGACGGCAAGAGCATCGGCGCAGTGAAGTCCTATACCTTCGAGAACGTGAAGAAGTCACACACCATCGAGGTCGTCTTTATGAAAGCCAACGGCAACCCCCAGACCGGCGTGTTTGTGGATGTAGCCACCGGCAGCTATTATGAGGACGCTGTGGATTGGGCAGTGGAAAACGGCATTACCAAGGGAACCGATGATACCCATTTCTCCCCGGACGGCATCTGCACCCGTGCGCAGGCCGTGACCTTCCTGTGGCGTGCCGCTGGCAGTCCCGAACCCGAAACCCGCGCCATGCCCTTCGCCGACATCCCTGTGGGCAGCTATTATTACGACGCTGTGCTGTGGGCGGTGGAGAATGGCATCACCAAGGGCACCAGCGACACCACGTTCACCCCCAACATGACCTGCACCCGCGCCCAGATCGTCGCGTTCCTGTGGCGTTCCGAGAAGTCCCCGGCAGCGGGTACGGCCAATCCCTTTGCCGATGTGAAGTCCACCGCCTACTATGCTGATGCGGTACTGTGGGCGGTCAAGGAGAACATCACCAAGGGAACCACCAACACCACATTCAGCCCCGACGCGGATTGCACCAGAGCGCAAATCGTAACCTTCTTGTATCGCTTTACTGTAGAGTGATCGGCGAGCTGCGGATAAGCAAAAATTAAATCCAATCAGGTTA
>ERZ791886.685-NODE-685-length-19970-cov-2.491188_pt1 | contig 19970 bp, 14 predicted proteins | sample MGYA00510158_ERZ791886 | MGnify/ENA primary metagenome ERZ791886 (study PRJEB30046, sample SAMN00792063) | human gut metagenome | study: EMG produced TPA metagenomics assembly of the A metagenome-wide association study of gut microbiota in type 2... | reverse complement strand
GATACCTTCTGCACCAAGTTCACGGGCTTTAACAGCATCGTGTGGTGTATCAGCGTTTGTACGAACTTTCATAGTTCTGTATTTGTCAGCCCATCCCATGATTCTTCCGAATTCACCTGCGATTGTTGCATCTACAGTTGGGATAATACCGTCATAAATGTTACCAGTAGAACCATCAAGTGAGATGCAGTCTCCTTCATGATATTCTTTTCCGGCAAGTGTAAATTTCTTATTAGCTTCGTCCATTGCGATGTCACCGCAGCCAGATACACAGCATGTACCCATACCACGGGCAACTACGGCTGCGTGAGATGTCATACCACCACGAACTGTCAGGATACCCTGTGCAGACTTCATACCTGTGATATCTTCCGGTGATGTCTCAAGACGTACAAGAACAACTTTTTCTCCTCTTTCAGCCCATTCTACAGCATCGTCAGCTGTGAATACGATCTTACCGCAAGCAGCTCCCGGAGATGCTCCAAGTGCTTTTGCAAGTGGTGCAGCCTCTTTCAGGGCTTTTGCATCGAACTGTGGGTGAAGCAGAGAGTCAAGGTTACGAGGATCGATCATTGCAACAGCCTCTTCCTCTGTTCTCATTCCTTCGTCTACAAGATCACAAGCAATCTTCAGAGCAGCTTTTGCTGTTCTCTTACCATTACGTGTCTGTAACATGTACAGTTTACCATGCTCTACAGTAAACTCCATGTCCTGCATATCTCTATAGTGTTTTTCAAGAGTTTCACAAACCTGTTTGAACTGTACGAATGCTTCTGGGAATTTTTCTTCCATCTCTGAAATGTGCATTGGTGTACGAACACCGGCAACAACGTCTTCTCCCTGTGCATTTGTAAGGAATTCTCCGAACAGACCGTTCTCTCCTGTAGCCGGGTCACGTGTAAACGCAACACCTGTACCACAGTCATCTCCCATGTTACCAAATGCCATCATCTGTACATTAACAGCTGTTCCCCAGGAATATGGGATATCATTGTCACGACGATATACATTTGCACGAGGATTATCCCAGGAGCGAAATACTGCCTTTATAGCTTCTGTTAACTGCTCTTTTGGATCTGTCGGGAAATCGGTACCAATCTTTTCTTTATATTCTGCCTTAAACTGCCCTGCCAATTCTTTCAGATCATCCGCGGTAAGTTCTACATCAAGCTTCACTCCACGTTTTGCCTTCATCTGATCAATCAGCTCTTCAAAATATTTCTTACCTACTTCCATAACTACATCGGAAAACATCTGAATGAATCTGCGATAGCAGTCCCATGCCCAGCGTGGATTACCGGACGCGCAAGCCAAAGTCTCGACAACTTCTTCATTGAGTCCGAGATTCAGGATTGTGTCCATCATACCTGGCATCGATGCTCGTGCTCCAGAACGAACAGAAACGAGCAGCGGATTTGTCTTATCACCAAATTTCTTGCCTGTGATAACTTCCATCTGATCAATGGCTTCAAGAATCTGTTTCATAATCTCGTCATTGATCTGTCTGCCATCTTCATAGTACTGTGTGCAGGCTTCCGTTGTCACGGTAAAGCCTTGTGGTACCGGCAGTCCCAAATTCGTCATCTCCGCAAGATTTGCGCCTTTGCCACCAAGGAGATTTCTCATGGTAGCGTTACCTTCTGTAAACATATAAACCCATTTTGCCATAGCTATGACCTCCTAATACATTTCATGTTAAGGGTCAAAGCCAAAAACACCATTGTTTTTGTAGAAAAATGGTCATGAGGCAAAAACCCCAACATTATATTTTTTGTAAGCCGCAACTATATTGTAGCACTTTGTTATATTTTTGTCAATACAGCAGAGGGATTGTTCTCCCTCTGCTCTACAATAATTTGCATGCTTTTCTACATATTTTTCAAAAATGCAACATAGCCTTTATATGCCTCGTATACATCGGCTTTGCTTGTCACTTCCCAAGGTGCATGCATGGATAACACAGCCACTCCGCTGTCTATGACTTCCATGCCGTAATTTGCCATGATGTAAGCAATTGTTCCACCGCCGCCGGCATCGACCTTTCCAAGCTCTGCAAACTGATAAGATACGTCTGCATCGTCCATGACACTACGGATCTTTGCAAGATACTCTGCATTGGCATCATTAGAACCACTCTTACCACGGCTTCCAGTGAATTTATTAAATACAAGTCCTTTTCCGAAAAATGCAGAACTTCTCTTTTCAAACACATCTGCGTACATCGGATCATATGCTGCGCTTACATCGGAAGATAACATTCTGGAATTCTGCAAAGCTCTTCTGACTTTCAGCTCAGACTCCTCGTCAGTCATAGCAACCAGTTCAGCTACTACATTTTCAAAGAATCTGGAGTGCATGCCGGTTGCTCCTACGCTTCCGATTTCTTCCTTATCTACAAGGATGCAGCATCCGGTACGTGTGACCTGAGGCGTATCCAGAATTGCAAACAAAGATGTAAATGCACAAACACGGTCATCCTGACCGTATGCCAGCACCATGCTTCTGTCAAGACCACAGTCTCTTGCTTTCCCTGCCGGAACAATCTCAAGTTCTGCTGATAGAAAATCTTCTTCCTCCATATCATAATATTTCTTCAGAAGTTCCAACACATTTGCCCTGACTGCTTCTTTTTCTTCCTGATCAAGAGAAGGATCCTGCTCAAGCGGCCGGCTTCCAATTAAAAGATCCAGCTTCTCACCCTCTACAACAACATTTCCTTTTTTCTCAAGCTGCTTTGATGCAAGATGCACAAGAAGATCTGTAATAACAAATACCGGATCTTCCTCTTCATCTCCGATGCTCACCGGGACAATTGTTCCGTCTTTTTTTGCGATCACACCGTGAATGGCAAGCGGAAGTGTTACCCATTGATATTTCTTGATTCCTCCATAATAATGAGTATCCAGATAAGCCAGCTCTTCATTTTCATATAACGGATTCTGCTTCACATCAATGCGCGGAGAATCAATATGTGCACCCAGAATATTCATTCCATTTTCCAGAGACTCCTGCCCGATGATGAACAGAGCAATACTCTTGTCCATACACACTGCATACACTTTATCCCCGGCTTTTAATTTTACATGTTCCTTCTGAAGCTCTTTTAAATTCTTATATCCGGCAGCTTCTGCCTTTTTCACTGCAAGCGTGATACACTCGCGCTCTGTCTTCCCATCATCCAGACAATTCTTATATGTCTCATTAATTTTATCTAATTTTTCCAGTTCTGTCTGGTCATATACTTTCCATGCATTTCTGCGTTCCATGCTCAAGGCTCCTTTTTTCTTATATTTCGCGGCTAAATTTCTGCCACAATCTGATAATAAGTATATCATATTATAAATACATTATTTACATTTTTCCTAAAGTTCATTATAATTTTAATTGCATTTTAATTGTTATACTATCAAAAGGGGAAATGAACATGAAAAATTTGATTCAAAAATGGAATAACATCAGTCTGATCAAACGCATTATCTGCGGTCTGATCATCGGAATTGCTTTGGGACTTATTTTCCCACAGGCGACCGCAATCTCCATTCTCGGAGATCTGTTCGTCGGAGCACTTCGCGGAATCGCACCGCTTCTTGTATTCTTCCTGATTATGAGTTCCCTTTGCCGCATGGCAAAAGGCCAGAAAACGAACATGTCTTTTATCGTGATACTGTACCTGCTCGGCAATCTGTTCTCTGCATTATCTGCAGTTATTGCTAGCTACTTGTTCCCAGTAACCCTGACATTTTCACAGAGCACGAATACTCAGGATATCACACCACCGACCGGTGTCACAGAAGTGCTGAAAAATCTGCTGATGAATGTCGTTGCGAATCCAGTCGACTCACTGGTAAACGCCAATTATATCGGAATCCTTGCATGGGCCATCATACTTGGCATTGCTCTTAAGAGCGCAAGTGATGGCACAAAGAATGCTTTGGAGAATATTTCAGATGCTATCGCGACTGCAGTAAAATGGATCATTAACTGTGCACCATTTGGTATCATGGGACTGATCTTCACTACAATCTCCGAGCAGGGACTCGACGTTCTTCTCGGATACGGACGTCTGATCTGCGTACTGGTCGGAACCATGCTCTTCGTGGCACTTATTATGAATCCACTGATTACATTTATCTGCCTTCGTAAGAATCCATACCCACTTGTGCTTCGCTGCCTGAAAGACAGTGGACTGACAGCATTCTTCACCCGAAGCTCTGCTGCCAACATTCCGGTCAACATGAAACTCTGCCAGGATCTTGGTTTGGACGAGGATACTTACTCCATCTCCATTCCACTTGGCGCAACTATCAATATGGCAGGAGCTGCTATTACAATCTCCACTATGGCACTTGCCGCAGCACATACACTGGATATCCACGTAGACTTCCCGACTGCACTGATTCTGTGCGTCCTCTCTGCAGCCAGCGCTGCCGGAGCTTCCGGTGTAGCCGGTGGATCACTCCTTCTGATTCCACTTGCCTGCAGCCTCTTCGGTATTCCGAACGATGTTGCTATGCAAGTCGTTGGTGTCGGATTCATCGTTGGAGTTATTCAGGATTCCTGCGAAACCGCACTGAACTCATCTACCGATGTCCTCTTTACAGCGATCGGAGATATGCGTACACGAAAATAATGAATTGGGGACGTAGTATTTAAAATACTACGTCCCCAATTATTATTTTACCATGTAAATTTCTTTTCAAAGTAAGCGTCAAGATCTTCTATTTTGATTCTCTCCTGCTCCATTGTGTCACGGTCACGTACTGTAACTGCTCCGTCTTCTTCGGAATCGAAGTCGTATGTTACACAGAATGGTGTTCCGATCTCGTCCTGACGACGATAACGTTTTCCGATATTTCCACGGTCATCGAACTCGCAGTTGTATTTCTTAGCAAGCTGTGCATATACTTTCTCTGCTCCTTCGTTGAGTTTCTTGGAAAGTGGAAGTATACCAATCTTTACTGGTGCAAGTGCCGGATGGAAGTGAAGAACAGTTCTTGTATCCGGCTTATCTTCTGTTCCAATATTCTCTTCATCATAAGCTGCACACAGGAATGCAAGAACTACACGGTCTGCTCCAAGTGACGGCTCAATAACATATGGTGTATATTTTTCTTTCTTCTCGTCATCAAAATAAGTAAGATCCTGTTTTGATACATTCATATGCTGTGTCAGATCATAATCTGTACGATCTGCGATTCCCCACAGTTCTCCCCAGCCAAATGGGAACAGGAACTCGATATCCGTAGTTGCTTTACTGTAGAATGAAAGTTCCTCTTTATCATGGTCACGATAACGTACTTCTTCGTCTTTCAGTCCCAGTGTGTGTAACCAGTCAAGACAGAACTTCTTCCAGTAAGCGAACCACTCAAGATCTGTATCAGGCTCACAGAAGAACTCTAACTCCATCTGTTCGAACTCTCTTGTACGGAATGTAAAGTTACCTGGTGTAATCTCATTTCTGAATGATTTACCAATCTGTCCGATTCCAAATGGAATCTTCTTTCTTGATGTACGCTGTACGTTCTTAAAGTTTACAAAGATTCCCTGTGCTGTCTCTGGTCTTAAATATACTGTATTCTTTGCATCTTCTGTAACTCCCTGGAATGTCTTGAACATTAGGTTGAACTCACGGATCTCTGTGAAATCATGTTTACCGCAAGTCGGACATGGAACATTATTCTCTTTAATAAAATTCTCCATCTGCTCATGGCTCCAGCCGTCGATGCTGTCTCCAATCTCAATACCATGCTCGTGAGCGTAATCTTCAATAAGTTTATCAGCTCTGAAACGCTCATGGCATTCTTTACAATCCATAAGAGGGTCGCTGAATCCGCCAAGATGACCACTTGCAATCCATGTTTGTGGATTCATAAGGATCGCACAATCTACGCCGACATTATATGGTGATTCCTGAATGAACTTCTGCCACCATGCTTTTTTTACATTGTTCTTAAGCTCAACTCCAAGATTTCCATAATCCCATGTATTTGCAAGTCCTCCGTAAATCTCAGACCCCGGATACACGAATCCTCTGGATTTTGCTAAAGCTACAATTTTGTCCATTGTTTTTTCTACCATATTCCCTTCTCCTTCTCCTCTGATATTGTTAATAATTATACAGTTAATATTATCTATTTTCAAGTCTATTTCCCATATATTTACTTTGTATTTCTATAAATTTCTATAAATCAAACTATTGTCTCTAATATTTCCAATGATTTAAAGTTTCTTCCCACGTATACATTCAGGTAATTGCGGATCAGATTCTCCAGTTCCAAAAGCACTTCTTCTTTCACTGCAAATGTATATAACTTCTCTACTTTTGAGCTGATAATATACTGAAGCGTATATAAAGTAGATGTCCCTGCCATCACCGCGTCCGGCGCATGAATCTCACATTTTCTACAGACCAGACCGCCTTTTCTGACACTGAACTTCATATTTGCTTCCCGACTTCCACAACTGACACATTCAAACACCTGTGGACCTTCTCCATTGATACAAACCGCCTTTAACTCGTAAATGCACCGAATCAGCCGATTTGGTATATGTACATTTGTAAGGGCGCGCAGTGTCTGATACAAAAGTTTTAAGAGTTCTGTCTCATCGTTGGCTTCCCTTGCATAGTACCCCGCAAAATCCAGAAAATAAAAACCATAGTAAGCACCTTCCACGTCTGTCCGAAGTTCAGAAAAATAATTGGAAATAGAGGCCGACATCAATGTATATGATGTCCGCCCCTCATAGACTACAAATTCTCCAAATGAAAATGGGCTTGTCACCCCAAGGAGGGAACTATTGGTTCTTCTGGCTCCTCTTGCAAATGCTGCAATTTTCCCACGTTCTTTTGTAAGCAGTACAACACGTCTGTCATAATCGCCCACCGGAGTTGCCGAAAGCACCATGCCAGTCACGGTAATCTGATTCATAGGTCTTCTTCTGTGAACGCTCCATGACTCTGTAGCAGATCTTCACGCCACGGTAATAGAGATAGTCCACAATCCTTCCTGTCTTCATAAATTGCTTCCAGTACTTTTCTTCCATAAGGTCACCTCATCATAAGCTTGTTTTCATGTAAATGTTTTTCCTTATGATTAGATTCCCCCAAATACCACTCATTTTATTCTTCTTCCCGATATCCAAAATTTTTCATCAGAAATTCGCTGTCTCTCCAGTCCTTCTTCACCTTCACCCAAAGCTTCAGATTGACCTTACAATCCAACATTCTCTCAATCTCATAACGGGCAGTACTTCCAATTTTTTTCAGCATACTCCCCTGTTTTCCGATGATAATCCCCTTGTGTGAATCACGTTCACAGATGATCGTTGCATCAATATGCATAACTTTGTTCTGCATTTTCATACGGTCAATTGCAACCGCGATTCCATGCGGGATTTCATCTTGCAAACTGTGCAGTGCTTTCTCACGAATCAATTCTGCCACAATCTGACGTTCCGGCTGATCTGTCACTGTGTCCTCATCATAAAACTGTGGTCCATATGGAAGATATTTCATAATGACGCGCAGAAGTTCATCTGTATTGTCACCACTTCTTGCAGATACCGGAACAATATCTGCAAAGTCATAAATATCTTTGTATGCAGCAATTGCCGGCAGAATCTCTTCTCTCTTCACAGAATCCACCTTATTGATGACGAGAATGACCGGTGTCTTGACTCTCTGAAGCTGCTTTGCAATATGCTGTTCGCCCGCTCCGATAAATGTAGTTGGCTCCACAAGCCAAAGCACGACATCCACTTCATTCAATGTCTTCTCAGCCACATTTACCATGTACTCGCCGAGCTTGTTTTTCGCCTTGTGGATTCCTGGTGTATCAACAAATACAATCTGACCTTCATCCGTTGTCAGAACCGTCTGGATACGGTTACGTGTTGTCTGCGGTTTGTTAGATGTAATGGCAATCTTCTGCCCGATCAGGTAATTCATTAATGTAGATTTTCCCACATTCGGACGTCCGATCAATGTCACAAAACCAGACTTAAAATCATTCTTCATATAATCTCCTCTCAATTAGGGGCACCCCTAATCACTGATGGGGACGTAGTATTTTAATGATGCCAGGGTCAAAAGGTCTAAATCCACATGAGCTTGCTCATAAGTGGATGAAAGACCTTGGGACCCGCCCCAATATGAGCCTAAAAGTGGGATGACAATCCCACGATATGCGAATAATTGGGAGGATTGTGGAAGTGCAACGCACGGAACAATCCGTAGGCATCATAGTTGGGGCTTTTGACCCCAACATCATTTTAACGAAATGCTACATCCCTGGTTAAAAGCTTGTCACAACGCCAAATAATTCTTTATCTTCTTCTATTTTCTCTTCTCCACCAATGACGCACAACTGGTCTGCTGCCAGTACTGCTTTTGCCACCTTGGCGAGTGCCCGGATATCTTCCTGTGCCGCATCCAGGATCTGTGCGCGTTCTTTCTTAATCATCTCGGCACTTACTTTGTTCATGTAGAGATTCATAGAACGTTCGCCCTTGGTCGCCGGTGTCATTGGCTGATCAATGTTGCTGATTGTTCCAATGATGTATTTTGTCATATCACGGTCACTGACAGTAAAGTTCTCCAGGTAATCTACCACGCCCTCATATACATCAATGGTACGTTTTAAATTCGGGTCACGGTAAGACACAAAGTAACCTTCTCCGATGCGGTTGAAACTGCTCATGCAGCCGTAAGCTCCGCCTTTGACACGGATATTCTGCCACAGATAATCATAGCTTAAGATCACTTTGAGAATCTGCAGTGCTCCTGTATATTCTACGCCACGATCTATGAAGTTACCAGTGCGTGCTACATACTGAACTTTTGATGCAGTCTTAAATCCTTCATTCTTTTTCTCGCAATGAATGATGCACGGTGTCTCTGTTACTTTCTCATGATTGAGCTTTCCGGCTAGTTCTGCGATTCTCGGCTCCATGCCCTCAAGACCTTCTCTTGCCGCTGTATAGCTGATCATCATATTGTCCGGACGGAAGATTTTCTTTGTCAGTGCGTACAATCTCTGCGATAACGCCTCTTTTTCCTCGTCAAAATGTTCCTCTATATAGGCAACTCGTTTGTAGAAGTCAATTCCGCTTGTCATATCTTTGAATTTAGCAGACGGTGATGCATAAGACAGTGCACGAAGTGCTGCGGTCGTATGTCCAGAAGACTGGAACTTCATAAGCAGCCTTGATTTCAACATAGCGAGAATCTCCCGGATTCGTTTCGTATCATCTAGTTTTGATGCCGTAAGAATCTCTGCCATCATAGCAAATGTTTTCTCAAGTTGTGAGTATAATGCTTTTCCTTTGATCTCAAATGTCGCTTTGAATTCTTTTTCTTTCACACGTGTCACATTATTATACAGCTCCAGTGATGTACCGATTCCTCCGGTATTTACATTTATCTCATTGAATAACTCACTGTATTCATAGTTCTCTGTATCAATAATTCCAAGTACTGACTGCAGGATTCCAACATCTGCCAGTTCTTCTGCACTGACACCGGACAGATCGAACATAACGTTCACATATCCGATTCCATTTGTCTCAATCTCATGGTAAACAACCGGCACATCTGCCAGCTTCATTTCTTCATTAAAGAATGGGGCTATCTCTCTGGAAATGTCTTCTCTGCGCAGTACCGGGATTTTTTCCAGATTTTCTATCGCTTCCGGCTCAGACTGGTACTCTTCCAGCGCCTTCGTGTCTGCCACCAGTTTTTCAACCTCTGCTTCGCTTAATGACTCTTTATATTTCTGAAGCTTGTCCTGGAGCTGTGCATCCAGACGTGCTGTACGTCCCTGCTCCGGGCGGACCACTACGATTGCTCCGTGTGTATTGTCAAGCAGATACTTCTGAATCAGTTCTTCGTAATATCCAGTTCCGACTTTGTTCTTTAAAAATTCAAATGTCTCTAACGCCTCAATATGGATAAACGGCTGGTTTTCATCATAAAGCCAGCTATCCATGACTTGGAGTCCATACATAAGTCCTTTTGGATAATTTCCAAAATCAGCTTCTCTGTATCGGAATTCGTTGTAGTTGATCCCTGCCAGCAGCGCTTTCTGGTTGATGCCATTCTTCACCTGATCTCTAAGAACGTCTTCAATCACCTTCACAAACTCATCTTTCTGACTTTCCTCTGCATTTTTCGCAACGACAGAGAAAATAGGCTGATACACACCGTTGTCATAAGAACCCATAATATCTTTTCCGATTCCGGCATCGGTAAGGGCCTTCTTAAGCGGTGCTCCCGGTGCAGATAACAGTGCATAATCCAGGATTTCAAATGCCTGATAGAGTTCTCGGTCCAATGTTGTTCCAATGACTTTATTATAAGAAAGAAATGTATTCTCTTCTATAGATTCATCGCTTGCTATAGAATATTCAAAAGTCTTCTCCTGTACCTCATCAAATGGCTTCTGCAAATGGATCTCTGAGTTTACGTCCTTTTTATCATAGTGGCACAGGTATTCCTCGTCAAGCCAGCGAAGTTTCTCCTCCATATCCATATCTCCGTACAGATAAATATAACTGTTGGACGGATGGTAATATGTTCTATGGAAATCAAGAAACTGCTCGTAAGTAAGCTGTGGAATCACCTCCGGATCTCCTCCGGACTCATTTGCATAGCAGTTATCCGGGAACAATGTATTCAGAACAACCCGATCCAGAACTCCCTCCGGTGATGAAAATGCTCCCTTCATCTCATTGTATACCACTCCATTGTAGGAAAGCTCGCCATCTTTTTCATCCAGCTTGTAGCTCCAGCCCTCCTGACGGAATGTCTTATCATGATTGTAAATATTCGGATACAAAACCGCATCCATATATACATGCATCAGATTCTGAAAATCCTTATCATTGCAGCTTGCCACCGGATAAACAGTCTTATCCGGATACGTCATTGCATTTAAAAATGTATTCAAAGATCCCTTCACCAGCTCTACAAATGGATCCTTTGCCGGGAAATTCTTTGACCCGCAGAGTACGGAATGCTCCATAATATGCGGAACTCCTGTACTGTCTGACGGCGGTGTCCGAAATGCAATGCTGAATACTTTGTTATTGTCATCATTCTCAACAAGCAGAACTCTCGCACCACTTTTCTTATGCTTTAAAAGCTTTCCTTTTGCTTTAATACCCTTTAAATCTTCGTCTTTTAATACTTCATACGTCGTTAAGTCTTTTACACTCATAAACTTTCCGATGTCTCCTTTCTCATACACTGAGGCTATTATATCACATTTTTCTACAAAATAAACTGTAAGCCCTTTGGAATACACGAGTATTTTTATCCATCAATAAATACCGCTTGTAAAATGTATCTGCAAATCATCAGAATTTTCAAAGCTGAAAACTAAAAAAGTTCCACCGGACCTTTTTGTCGTATGCTTGGCAACAAAAAAAGAACATCTACTCTTTAGAAATATCCTAAAAACCGGATCCATTTCTTAAGGCAAATGTTCTTTTAGTTCATTTATTCTTCTTTTCCTGTAATTGCGCGGATCACAAAAAGTGTTCCTGTCATCAGTACAATACCGATTGGCAGACAGATCCATGCGTTCTGTACAAATCCTGCAATGACATAAGTCACAAAGGATACTGCTGCCACAGTCATAGCATATGGAAGCTGTGTGGATACGTGATTTACATGATTGCACTGCGCTCCGGCTGACGCCATGATCGTCGTATCAGAGATTGGCGAACAGTGGTCACCGCATACCGCACCTGCCATGCAGGCTGAGATAGAAATAATCATCATCGTTTCATTGGTTCCCTGGAATACAGCAACTACGATTGGAATCAAAATCCCGAATGTTCCCCAGGAAGTTCCGGTCGCAAATGCAAGGAAACAACCCACCAGGAAAATAATTGCCGGGAGGAAATTCACAAGTCCTGTCGCAGCCGTCTCCATAACTCCAGCCACATACTCTGCCGCACCAAGACTGTCTGTCATAGCTTTCAGTGTCCATGCAAATGTCAGAATCAGGATTGCCGGTACCATAGCCTTGAATCCGTCCGGAATACATGCCATAGAATCTGTAAACTTCAGTACTCTTCTAAGTGCATAGAAAATAACCGTGATCACAAATGCGAAGAAGCTTCCAAGCATCAGTCCGACTGACGCATCACTGGCTGAAAATGCTTCTACAAAACTAACGCCACTGAAAAATCCTCCACTGTAAAGCATTCCGATAATACAGCAGCCAATCAGTACAAGAATTGGAAATACAAGATCGATCACGCCGCCTTTTTCTTCAACTACATCATCCTGTGCATCTGCATACGGTCTGTCCGGTGTAGTATAGATATCTCCTCTTAATGCATTATCTTCATGGACACGCATTGAGCCATAGTCAATCTTTAACACAACAAGAAGAACCATGGTCAGGATTGTCAGAAGTGCGTAATAGTTAAATGGAATGGCACGAAGAAAAATGGAAAATCCGTCCTCTCCCTCTACGAATCCGGTAACTGCTGCCGCCCATGAGGAAATCGGTGCAATGATACATACCGGGGCTGCCGTAGCATCGATCAGGTAAGCTAACTTCGCTCTTGATACCTGATGCTTATCGGTGATTGGTCTCATAACACTTCCAACGGTCAGGCAGTTAAAGTAATCATCAATAAAAATCAAAACTCCAAGCACGATTGTCGCAAGCTGGGCTCCGATTCTTGTCTTAATGTGCACGCTCGCCCAACGACCAAACGCAGCGGAACCTCCTGCTTTGTTCATCATGCACACCATGATTCCGAGAATCACAAGAAATACTAAAATTCCCATATTATAGCTGTCTGTCAGAACCCCTACAATACCATCCTGGAATACATGAAGTACTGTATTCTCAAATGAAAATCCTGACCAGAAAAGTCCTCCGATCACAATTCCTACAAATAAAGAACTGTAAACTTCTTTTGTGATCAGCGCCAACACGATTGCTACAACCGGTGGCACCAGCGCCCAGAAAGATGCATACATCTTTGGCACATACTCTGCTGCCTCTTCTGCTGCAAAAACTGTGACAGAACTCATAGCCAGCATCAGAAGACAAACTACAGCCCCCCAGGCTGCCAGTTTTCTCTTTTTCAACATAACCTCTACTCCTTTATGTAATTTAATATTTTCGGAATAAAGCTCTGCCCGGTTACATCTTCATTACTTCATAAAAAGCAACACCCTTGCACTGCATTTTCTAACAGAAAACATAACAGAAAAACCGTGGGTGCACCTGTGCAGTGCATCCACGGTATAATTCCTTCTTCCAAATCTTCCGGTTTATCACTTTCCGGTCGATTCTTCCATATTTATTACACTCTGATAGCGCTCCACCGATGTGACAGTTCGCAACATATTCTGCTGCGCCCCAGGAAATATACTTGGGATCATATATTTCCTTCGGCGGTCTCCCCTTTCCCAGATGACAGCTTCCCTCGCCATCGTCACCTGCTACTGATGAATCCCGCACCTCTATCAAGCAAATTCTTTATTCACATAATACTTTTTATCACCTATGTTAAAAAAAGTCAATCCTTTTTCTTACATTTTATCGTTACTTTTTTACCACTCTATAAATTTATGAAAACATTTACAAAAGTATTTATAAAAATATTTACCAGCGCATTTACTGGAGCATTTCGATAAACGCATTCAGTCTTGTATCGATCTGTCCCTGATCTGCTGTAGAATAATCCGTATTAATTGCCATGTATGGAATATTTTTTTCCTTTGTCACAAATGTCTTTACTGCATCCGATTCAATGGCAAATGTATGACAGGCCTGTAACAGGACTTCTACAACTCCATCTACCTGATACTCATCAATCTGTACATCCAGTGCCTCAAGTCTTCCAGGATTCGGACTCATGACAGAACAATTGACACGAAGATATTTTTCTGCGATTGCTGTGATTGGATCTTTCGTCTCATCAATCGGATCCTTTTTCTCACGCGGACCGCAGCAGTTCTCATAGCCGACTACATCCGCTCCCATTTCCTCGATTCTTTTAATAACCTTGTCCATGACTCCTGTAACCGGACAGCCCGTAATCAGAATTCTAGGTCTGGACGGTTTCCCTTTATATTCTCTTTCATACAGATCCTTTAACTCTGCAGTTCTCTTTTCCAGAAATGCAATCTTCTCCTCCAGATCCGGCGAAAATTCATTGGAACTAATGACCGTCATAATCTCATAGCCCGTGATTGGTGATGGCTTTAATCTTGCAACCTCAAAGAAATCAAGCACTGCTTTTCTTTCCCGGTTACGCAGATGAATGGCATCCCGGATTTTCTGTTCCGTGATTGTAATTCCATAGAACTGCTCCAGATCTTCTTTGACAGCGATAACTTCCTGTTTCCAGAATTCCAACGCTCCTTTTCCGTAACGTCCCGGTGGAAGCTGCATGATATGACAGTGTTTCAGCTCACCCATAAGTTCATACATCTTCTTCTTACCATCACAGGTTGTCTCCGCCAGTACCATGTCCGAAAAGTAAAAAAATGGACATTTATCCGTCACTGCTGCTCCATAACTTGCCTTAATCAATGGACATAAGTTTTTTGGAAGCCTTACCTCTGCTGCCGGTATGTTATCATCCCCAATTCCACATAACACAACCGCTACCGCATCTGCCGCAAGGATCAGTTCCCATGGAGTAAATGTACAGAATACACCGACAATACGCCGGCCCTGCTCTTTTAATTCTTTCATGGTCAGAAAGGCTTTTTTTCGCGCCTCTGGGTAACTTTCAAAGTTCTCTGGCAACTTAAATTCTGGCATAAATTTCCTCCTTTGTTTTTATAAAGTTCTTCTTTACGTTTCTTACTCTGCTTTTACTATTCTTTCTCCACTTTGCATGGCATGGACTTGATTAACACAAATCCGGTCATCGGATCTGCATAATCCAGACTGCAAAGATCATTTACATTTCCATGCTTCCAAGGTTCGGACATATAAGCACTTCCGCCTCCATGTGGAATATGAATTGCATGTCTTGCAATGCCTCGGATCTTTGCTTTAAATGTTCCATTTGCAAATGGTGTTGTGACCTTTACCATATCTCCATCTTCAATGCCAATCTCTTTTGCATCCTCTGCACAGATATCTACAAGCGGATATGGCTCAATCGCTGTAATTCCATCCAGATTTGCTCCAAATACACCCATACGATTGTTGCTTCTGGCACCACTTGTCATAGTAAATGTATATTCTTCACCCGCAAGCTCTGGAATCGAGCGAATATCTTTATATTCCGGATATGGTACAAAACCATTTTCTTCCAAAATCGTAGAACAGATTTCCAGTTTTCCGGATGGTGTTGGGAAACCAGGTTTTCCGTCTGCTCTTAACTCGCCAGTTTCATATTTTTTATAATGTCTTTCCTGCTTCTTTCCTGATTCACCGCCAAAATCTCCTGCGTACGGTGCTGTTCCGCTCAAAAGCCACTCTCTTAGCTCTTCCTCTGTCTGTGGAAGTTTATCTCCAAATCCAAGTTTTTCAGCAATAGCACCCATAATCAATACATCATTTTTTGACTCTCCGACCGGTGTAATTAATGGCTCTACAATATGTGGACCTTCCGGTCCAGATACCACCTTTGGTACCTCAAACAACGAACAGGCCGGAAAAACCACATCTGCATATCTGGCATCTTCTGTATAGTAACGATCCAGAACGATCAGGCAATCTAATTTTTTATATGCTTCACGCCAACTTTTACTATCCGGGAATGACAATACCGGCGATCCTCCTAAAATCATAAGTCCACGGACCGGGTATGGCTCGTCTTCTAATACTGCTTTCGGAAAACGCGAAAACTGTCCCAGACCACTGAATTTATAAAATAACGGAAATTCGTCTACTCCGATTGGTTTATTATCTTCTGGTATTTCAAAAAGCTTTGGAGTCTCCAATCCTTTTGCATTCAGATAAATTGCACCTGGCGCGTCCAGCTTTCCGGTAATCGCCCACAATACAAAGATTGCCCGGTTATTCTGAATTGCACTGAGCTGGTATTCCAGACCTGTATAGGAAACAAGTGGGATTTTTGTTGTAGAACAGAAAATATCTGTCAGTTTTTCAATGTCTGTCACAGAGATACCACACCATCTTGATAATTGCTCCAAAGTCTGTGTATCCAGATAATCTTTAAATTCATCAAATCCTCTGGTATATTGTTCTACAAATTCATGATCATAACGTCCGCCGTCTATAATCAGCTTCAGCATTGCAAGAGCCCGGTGTAACCGGAATCCACCAGTCTGCAATCTTTCCAAGTCCTTCTTGTCTTGGGTCGATCACAATCAGCTTTGCTCCTCGTTTCTGCGCCTCTTTGATACGATGTAGCATCACCTGCGGACCATCATCTGTTGCAGAATTCTTTCCCCAGGAGATAATATAATCACTTTCTTCTATTTCCTGCACCATCATTCGTGTGTTCAGACCCATAAGTGTTCCAGGCGTCACTGTACTGGATGCCAGATTACAGATAGAACCACAGTTCATATCATTTGGAGAACCCAGGTTTACAAGGAACTTTCCTTTTCCACTTCCGTCCCCCACACCGCACAATCTGGTCACCGGAAGTCCAAGAATACCTCTTCCATAATAAGATGCCAGAGATCTGCCGCCATATGTATCTGCGGTTTTTTTCAGTAATTCCGCAGCTTTGTCAATAGCTTCTTCCCAACTGCACTCGCGGAATTTTCCTTCTCCACGCTCGCCAACTCTGATCAATGGACGTTTGATACGCTCCTCCCCATAAAGAATATCTGGTACCAATGCTCCTCTCGGACATAATCTTCCTTTCGGAGATTCTTTATCCGGTTCTGCTTTCACAATTTTCCCATTTTCAATGGTATAAACTACTGCACAGCCGCCCTGACATAAACCACAGGTTCCTTTTTTTACCATAATGCTTCCTCCCATCTGTAAAATACGTACTATTTATAGTTTAACACTCCCTACAATAGTCCTCAAATTGTTAATCTCTATATATAAACTTCAGTTATAGATTAAAAGAGCGCTCACCTTACAATCGTATAATAAGGTGATGCGCTCTGCTTTCCTGTGAAACTTTCTGTCTGTTATTTTCTTTTTGCATATAACAACTAATGAACAATTACTTTTTTTCTATTTTCTTTTTATATTCGTAAGTCCCGATCATAATTCCTCCACAGATTAACATCAGACCTGCCAGAGTTTTTATATCTGCGCTGTCCCCGGTCTTGACCGTCATGCTTTTTTGTTTGGCTTCCGGTGCCTGATATTTGTTCATAAAAACAGGATCAACTTTCTCGCCTTTTGCATTGTATGCGACAATAAGTGACTGTAGCGTATCTGTCTGTTCATTTCTCATAATATAGACTTCCAGGGAATACTCGGACTGGTCATATATCCAGTTTTTTCCATCACCAGCCACCTGGCTGATCGTATATCTGTACACCCCCGGCTTTTCATACTGAATTTGAAATGCATCTTTCTTTGTTCCTGTTATCTGAACTTTTGAAATCTTCGGCATCGGACTTTGTTCATCATTTTGTTTTAATAGAAACGAAAATATTTCGTTTTGTTGCGAGTTTCCAGTAATTTTTAATTTCACAGGAATATTGACCGTTATCTGCTCCTGTGTATTCTCTACCGCTGTCATATGATTTGTTTCTACATCTGCCATCTGGTTTTCTTCTGCACTTGCCGCATGAATGTTCACTGAAGATAGCATCGCTGTAGATATCAGTGCAAAAACTACCATTACCAGCCACATTTTACATTTTCCACACATACTTGCCTTCTCTTGTATATTTATCCCCCGCATTTTCTCATTCATTTTCCGTCTCCACATATACTTTTCCACTTCCTTCCTCCGAAGCACTGCTGTGCACAATCCTGCATATGAGAACATGTCTTGCATTTGTTCCGCTTGTAGAACAGGTCGACAGTGCTACCATCTGATCTTCCGTCGTAAGTTCTTCTCCTCTTGTATACTGCGCCTGTTCATAAATGCGTTTCAAAAGCTCCTGCCTTTTCGATATATTATCCCACTGGGTTCGATAAATATATTTGTCATATGCATCTACTGTAAGAAACGCAGCTGTTTCCAGGTATAGCACCCGGTCCGGCAGATAAATTTTCCCAGTTGTATTTTTCCGAAAAAATGTCTCATCACTATATTTATCCAGATCACCGAACATTTTTCCTGCCTGCATATGATGCCCCATAAGTACCATATATGGATCTGTAAACTTCCGGTTATTCTGACAGTCCAAAAAGATACTTCCGGATATCTCCGGATTTCCAAGTGCATCCTTATCCAGATATTCAAAATTGTCCTCTCCCTGAACGATTGGATAGTCGATTCCTGTATGATCCATAACGACCCATCCACATACATCCGGATTCATAGCCATAAGCTGACTGAAATTATAAGAAAGTCCTTCTGCCTCATTTGGTTTATATTCCACCATCGTTTTCAGTGCATTTTCCGAGCCATCTAAAATGCTCCAGTTGTCCCACAGCGCATAACCGGCATAGGCGAGGCAGCATAAGAAAATAACTGCCGCCACGCCATTTACAACCATATCAAGTCCTTTGGTCAGATAATACTCCGGCGTTCGTTTCATCCTTAGATTCTCTTACGACGGAAAAATACGAGGCATCCACCGAACGCTGCTGCAAATGCAAGAAGGACTGGTACAAAATGAAGGATCACACCTGTCGGTGGGGTAACTGTGTCAATATTGGTGTAAGCAACTGTGTTTGTTTCATCCATATTAATTGTTCCATTTGCGCTCTTACTTTCAACTGCATTTCCACCATTCACACTGACATTTGTTGTATCATACTCTTTTGAGTCAGTCTCATTTACAGTATAGGCTGCCCCTGCCGGAAGATTTTTAATCTCAAATGTCTCGCCGTGTTTCAGTGTAAATGTAGTTTCCTCTCCATTTGTCACCGTAACATCTGCTTTGTTTGTAGAATAAGTTCCGTTAATTCCATTTACAACAACAGTAAAAGTGAATTCATCATTTTTATTTGCAGCATTTCCAGAAACAGTTTTTGTAATTTTTAAAGATTCTGCATCCGCTTCTGTATTTTCAAATCCTGCCCCTTCACTTTTCTGATTGGTTGCTGCACTCGTTGTTGCAATACCTGACACCTTTAAATTTCCTGTCTGGGACCCGGCATCTTCTGTCTCCCACACAACCTGAACATCTAACAAATATGACTGATCAGAATATGCAATATTGGGATTGTGTCCCGGATTCTCACTTAATGTGAAATGATATAATCCCGGAGCTGTAAATCTAATTCCGTCGAATAATTCATCGTAAGACAATGTTTCCATGGAACTTGCTCCGCCTGCTGCCTTTGTCTTCCATGCTGATGTAATCTGCGCCGTCTTTGTGGCATTATTCTGTGTCATTTCACTTCCATTAAATGTCGGTGTGCTCGAAGCATTGGTTCCAATTGCATCAGAACCTGTGTACTCTAATGCAAAATCAAATGTTTCTGAATCATTGAGTAATCCATTTTCTGCAACTGACCAGGTATTGGTAATCTGCCTTCCAGGGCCAGAATATCCATTAACACTAATTCCCTGTGTTTGCGAATTCGCTGCAAATGCAGTTAATGACATACCCATAAGCATTGCTGTGGACAGCATAGATGCTACCAGTTTTTTAGTAAACTTTTTCATACCTTACATTCCTTTCCATATTCTAAAGCAACTTTTTTATTTCTTTTTTGATTATATATTTCTTCTTCGGATCACAGTGATAACAAGTCCCCGGATCTCGTTTTTCGATACTGCTCCCAGTGTCCTGCTGTCTCTGGACACACTGTGATCATCACTTAAAATATAATATTGCTGACTTTTAAGCGTTACTTTTCCTGTACCATTTTCATTTCCCGGGTTATACATATCTTCCTGGTTTATATCTGCCTGTGTATAAC
>ERZ791886.657-NODE-657-length-20389-cov-2.875873_pt1 | contig 20389 bp, 17 predicted proteins | sample MGYA00510158_ERZ791886 | MGnify/ENA primary metagenome ERZ791886 (study PRJEB30046, sample SAMN00792063) | human gut metagenome | study: EMG produced TPA metagenomics assembly of the A metagenome-wide association study of gut microbiota in type 2... | reverse complement strand
GCGCGTTACTGTGAACGGAGTGAACAGTAACACAGTGAACAGTAACACAGGGTTAGCCCCTGAACAGCAACAAGGCATTAATAAGAACTGAAAAACATAAAAAAACATCTTGATTTTCATGAATACTTATGATATGATACTGCTCAAAGAAAAGGGAGTAGCGGCCATGAAGAGATAAAAGGAAATCCATTTTTTCTGAATGGTGCATAAATGCGTCAGAACGGTAGATGAAACTACCCGCATTATGAGATAATCAGCGAGACTTTTATTTCAGGCATTATAACAGTGCCTGGGATAAAAGTCTTTTTTTTCCCTTTTTGAACGCTTTACAACTATTGTTAGTAAGAGAGATGGAGGAGAAAAATGAATAAGCGAAATGGAAAAATGAAATATCTGGCAATCGGTGCTGCCGGGCTTATAGCGGCAGGGGGATTGGCTCTGGATGCAACTTACCAGATTCAGGAGCAGGAACAGGCAGTACTCACAACCTTTGGAGTGCCAAAGGCAGTAACTGAAACGGGATTACATTTCAAAGTCCCTTTTGTACAGCAGGTGCAGAAGGTAAACACCACGATCCAGGGATTTCCAATCGGATACAGTATGGGGAACAATGAGGTGGTGGAAAATGAAGGAATCATGATCACTTCGGATTATAATTTTATTGATGTGGATTTCTTTGTAGAATATCGAATTTCAGAACCTGTAAAATATCTTTACACATCTGAGCAGCCGGAAGAGATTTTAAAAAATATTGCGCAAAGCTGTATCCGAACTGTAATAGCAAGCTATAACGTGGATGAGGTTCTGACCACCGGAAAAGGAGAAATCCAGAGCAAGATCAAAGAAATGATTTTGAATCAGATGGAGGAACAGGATCTGGGAATTCAATTGGTCAACATAACAATACAGGATTCCGAGCCGCCTACTGAAGAAGTGATGAAAGCATTTAAAGAGGTGGAAACTGCGAAACAGGGAAAAGAAACGGCGCTTAACAATGCTAATAAATACAGGAACGAAAAGCTTCCCGAAGCGCAGGCCCAGGCAGACCAGATTATTCAGGATGCGGAGGCACAAAAACAGGTGAGGATCAATGAGGCAGAAGCTGAGGTGGCAAGATTTAATGCAATGTATGAGGAATATGTGAAGAATCCGGAGACCACAAAAATGCGAATGTTCTATGAAACCATGGAAGATGTGTTGCCTGGTATGAAGATTGTGATCGACAACGGAAGTGGCGTGGAAAAGATATTGCCGCTGGATTCTTTTTCCGGAGACTGGAAAACAGAAGAAGATACAAGTGAAGAAACTAAGTGAAGTTAAGATAAGTATCTGATAGAAAGGATAAAAAATTATGAAAATGAAAAAAGCGGCACTTATAGCAGGCATTCTCGGAGCAGTAATAATCGGTTCTTCCATAACTATAACCCAACAAAATGAATACAAGCTGATCCGTCAGTTTGGTAAAGTTGACAGAGTGATCTGCGAACCGGGAATCAGCTTTAAAATTCCATTGATAGAAAGAACACAGTCTTTACCAAAGGAAACGTTGTTATATGATTTGGAAGCATCTGATGTGATTACCAAGGACAAGAAAACCATGATCAGTGACAGCTATGTTTTGTGGAGAATCACAGATCCCCTTAAATTTGCACAGACTCTGAACTCTTCTTTGGAAAACAGCGAGAGCCGAATTAATACGGCCGTATATAATGCCACAAAAAATGTGATCAGCAGTCTTTCCCAGGACAGAGTGATCACAAGCCGTGACGGAGAATTATCGGATATGGTGATGGAAGCCATTGGAGATAATATGGAACAATATGGAATAGAGCTGATTAAATTTGAAACAAAGCAGCTGGATCTGCCGGACGATAATAAGGCTGCTGTGTATGAGAGAATGATCTCAGAGCGTGATAATATTGCTGCTACATATAAAGCAGAAGGCGATTCAGAAGCAAAAGTAATCCAGAACAAGACGGATAAGGAAGTGACCATTCAGATTTCAGATGCGAAGAAGCAGGCTGAGATTTTGAAGGCAGAAGGGGAACAGGAATATATGAAAATTCTTTCCCAGGCTTATGGGGAAGATGAGAGAAGTGAATTTTATTCCTTTGTAAGAAGCCTTGAAGCCCTGAAAACTTCTATGCAAGGAGAAAACAAGACCGTTATTTTGTCATCGGATTCCCCTATTGCTCAGATTTTTGAGGGAAAATAATAAAAATTCTTGCATCTGCCGCCATTGACGTATATCATAAGGAACATAAGGAGTGACAAAAGATGGCGATAGTGAGAAAGCACATATATTTTTCCGGGCAGGTGCAGGGTGTTGGATTTCGTTATCGTGCAAAAAATGCGGCGAGAGCCAATGATCTTACCGGCTGGGTGGATAATCTGTGGGATGGCAGGGTAGAAATGGAAGTTCAGGGAGAGCTTTCCGGAATTGAGCGTATGATTCAGGAAATCGAGATGGGAAGTTTCATCCGGATTGAGAATTATCAGATGGAAGACCTGCCTGTGGATGAAAGCGAGTGGAGCTTTTATTCGAAATGAAAAGGGATGCCAGAAGCAATGGGAATTTTGCTTCTGGTATTTTTTTGTGTAATAGGAATATTACGGAGTAATTTCCTATTACACAAAAAATGCTCCGCGAGCAAATAGCAAAGCGGATATTGAAAAAACAGGATTGACATTCAGAAACATGCCCCTTATAATTAGTTCGTGCACGAACAGTTCGAACCCGAACAGTTCGCACATGAACTATTTTTGTATGGAAGTATATGAAAGAAGGGAAAGATGGAGAAAAAGAAGAAAACTGGTCCTAATGAGTGCTGCAGGGCGGAACGGCAAATAGGGTATGAGGTTCGTACTCTCAATCAGGTAATTGGGCGTCTGGTGAATTCGTATCAGTCCAAGGTGGATGAAAAAGCCGGAATTAACCGCATGCAGGGGTGGATCATTGGTTATCTGTACCGACATTCAGAAGAGGCTGTTTTCCAGAAAGACCTGGAAGCAGAATTTCAGATGGCGCGTTCTACTGCTTCAGGAATCCTTCAGGCAATGGAGAAGAAAGGGCTTATTACCAGAGAACCTATTCCAAGAGATGCCAGACTGAAGCGTCTGGTGCTTACAGAAAAGGGAATGGAATTTCAGATGGAAATTATGGAGAATTTTGACCGGATCCAGAAAGTATTGAAGTCTGACATTCCCCAGGAAAAACTGGAATGCTTCCTGGAAGTTCTGGACATGATCCGGGAAAATGCCCAAAGAGAGTGCTGTCTGCGGGATGAAAACTAACAAAAAAGAAAGGGGAGAACCTGATGATAAAGACATTACTTGCCCAGGTAAAGGAGTTTAAGAAGGCCTCCTTCCTCACACCGGTATTTATGATACTGGAGGTTGTGGTGGAGACAATGATTCCTCTTGTAATGGCAGATATGATCGACAACGGTGTGGAAGCCGGTAATATCAGTTATCTTTACAGAAAAGGTGCCATTATGGCGCTTCTTGCTGTTGCAGGACTTGTTACCGGTATTCTTGGGGGAAAATACGGAGCATACGCATCCTCCGGTTTTGCCCGTAATCTTCGTAAAGCAATGTATACTAACATTCAGACATTTTCATTTTCAAACATTGACAAGTTCAGTACTGCAAGTCTGATCACACGTCTGACTACAGATGTGACCAACCTGCAGAATGCATACCAGATGATCCTGCGTATGTGTACCCGTGCCCCGGCCAGTCTGATCTGTGCCATGGCGATGGCGTTTATGATCAATGCAAGGGTTGCCAGCATTTACCTTATTGCCGTTATTTTTCTTGGATGTTTTCTCGTATTTATTATGAAAAAGGCGACTAAGTATTTCCGGGAAGTATTTGAAAAATATGACGATTTAAATGCCAGCGTGCAGGAGAATATCAGCGCAGTCCGCGTTGTGAAGGCTTATGTACGTGAAGAATATGAGACCACTAAGTTTCAGAAAGCCTGCAATAAAGTTTACGAAATGTTTGTAAGAGCTGAGAAACTGGTAGTTATGAATATGCCGGTTATGCAGTTTACAGTATATGCATGTATTCTTGGAATCAGCTGGCTGGGTGCGAATATGATCGTTGGCGGCAGTCTGACTACAGGTGAATTGATGAGTCTTCTTACATATTGTATGAATATTCTTATGAGCCTTATGATGCTTTCCATGGTATTTGTTATGGTCACCATGAGCGCAGCAAGTGCAGAGCGTGTAACTGAGGTTATCAATGAAACAGCAGATCTTCATGATCCGCAGGATCCGGTTATGGAAGTTGCAGACGGAAGTATTGAATTTGACCATGTGGATTTCAGCTATAAGAAGGACAGTAAGGAGCCGGTGCTGAAGGATATCAATCTTTCTATCCGCGCAGGAGAAACTATTGGTATTATCGGTGGAACCGGAAGTGCCAAGTCCAGTCTGGTAAACCTGATCAGCCGTCTTTATGATGTGAGCTCCGGATCAGTGAAAGTTGGCGGCGTGGATGTGCGTGACTACCATATGGATAGTCTGCGTAACCAGGTAGCAGTTGTACTTCAGAAGAATGTGCTGTTTTCCGGTACCATTCTGGAGAATCTGCGCTGGGGAAATAAAGAGGCTTCGGAGAAAGAGTGCCGCAGAGCGTGTCAGCTTTCCTGTGCGGATGACTTCATTGAGAAAATGCCGGACAAATACAATACTTATATTGAGCAGGGCGGAACCAATGTTTCCGGCGGTCAGAAACAGCGTCTGTGTATCGCCAGAGCTCTTCTTAAGAAACCCAAAGTACTGATTCTGGATGATTCCACAAGTGCGGTAGATACTGCCACAGATGCACGTATCAGAAGAGCTTTTGCAGAAGAAATTCCGGATACTACCAAGCTGATCATTGCACAGCGTATTTCCAGTATTCAGAGTGCGGACAGGATCATTGTCATGGATGAGGGAAAAATCAGCGGATTTGGAACTCATGAGGAACTGATGAAAACCAATGCCATTTATCAGGAGGTTTATAATTCACAGATAAAGGGTGGTGGAGATTTTGATGAGAATAGAGGAGGTGAGCAGGCATGAGCAATGAAAGACCGATAAAGAAGCCAGGCCGCAGCGGGGCAGCCTTCCGTTCAGGCCCTATGGTAGAGAATCCGGGCAAGATGCTTGGAAGACTGATGGGGTATATTTTTAAGAACTACAGGATCCATATTATTGTAGTTGTGATCGGCATTGTGGTAAGTGTTCTTGCCAATGTGCAGGGAACCATGTTTATGAAGACTTTGATTGACCAGTATATCATGCCTATGCTTCAATCTGAGACTCCGGATTTCCATCCTCTTGCAATGGCAATTCTTCGTGTAGCCTGTTTTTATGCAATTGGGGTGGCGTGCACATATATGTACAACCGTCTGATGATCTATGTCAGTCAGGGCACCCTACGCAATCTTCGAAATGAGATGTTTGAGCGCATGGAAACACTTCCTGTTAAATATTTTGATACACATGCACATGGCGATATCATGTCTATCTACACCAATGATATTGATACACTGCGCCAGATGATCAGCCAGAGTATTCCACAGCTGATCTCCAGTGTGATTACCATTGTCAGTGTATTGGTAAGTATGCTTATTTTGAATGTGCCTCTTACCATCGTGACCCTGGTCATGGTTGGAGTGATGCTGGTGGCAAGTAAGAATCTTGCAGGACTCAGCGGCAAGTATTTCATGGAGCAGCAGAAGAATCTTGGTATTGTAAATGGTTACATCGAGGAAATGATGGAAGGCCAGAAGGTTGTAAAGGTATTCTGCCATGAGGAAGAAAGCCTTGAGAAGTTTAATGAGTTGAATGACCAGCTGTTTGAGAGCGCAAATAATGCCAACAAATTTGCAAACGTGCTGATGCCTACCTGTGCGCAGATTGGAAATATCAGCTATGTGCTGTGCGCCATTGTTGGAGGCGTGCTGGCCGTAAACGGTGTGGGTGGATTTACTCTTGGCGGCCTGGCAAGTTTTCTTACTTTTAACAAGAGCTTCAGCCAGCCGATCAACCAGGTAAGCCAGCAGTTTAACAGTATTGTTATGGCACTTGCCGGAGCGAAGCGTATCTTCGACCTTCTGGACGAGAAGCCGGAGGTAGATGACGGATATGTGACCCTGGTAAATGTGAAAGAAGAGAATGGTAAGCTGGTTGAGTCCGAGAAACGTACAGGACGCTGGGCATGGAAGCATTTTCACAAAGCCACTGGCAAAACAGATTATATCGAATTGAAAGGTGATATTGTTCTGGATGGCGTTGACTTCGGATATCGTGATGACAAGATCGTGCTTCACGATGTGAAGATGTATGCGAAGCCAGGACAGAAAATTGCATTTGTCGGCTCCACGGGTGCCGGTAAGACGACAATTACCAATCTTCTGAATCGTTTCTATGATATTCAGGATGGTAAGATCCGTTATGATGGCATCAATATAAATAAGATCAAAAAGGGTGATCTGAGACGTTCCATGGGTATCGTTCTTCAGGATACTAATCTGTTTACTGCTACCGTTATGGAGAATATCCGTTATGGAAAACTGGATGCCACAGATGAGGAAGTTATTGCAGCTGCCAGGCTGGCGAATGCAGATGGCTTTATCCGAAGACTGCCGGATGGTTATCATACTATGCTTCGCAATAATGGTGCTAATTTAAGCCAGGGACAGAGACAGCTGCTTGCAATTGCCAGGGCGGCAGTAGCAGATCCGCCGGTTCTGATCCTGGATGAGGCTACCAGCTCTATTGATACCCGTACAGAGAAGCTTGTACAGGATGGTATGGATAAGCTGATGGAAGGCAGAACTACATTTGCAATTGCACATAGGTTATCCACAGTCAGAAACAGCGACTGTATTATGGTTCTGGAGCAGGGACGTGTTATTGAGAGAGGCTCTCATGATGAGTTAATTGCGCAGAAAGGTAAATATTATCAGCTGTATAATGGGTGATATGGGGTAAATAAGTAAGAGGTAACGTTTGGAAGGTTCAAGCGTTACCTCTTACTTTGGGTTTTGGAAGATTTAGAGCGTGTTATTTTTCACTGGCAGTTTCTTTCTGCGGCAGCTGGGCAAGAACGATAGCCCCGAACATTACCACACAACCGATGATTTCCCGGGTGCTTAATTTCTGTCCTAAGATAATCCAGCCGGCGAGGACAGAGATGCAGGATTCCAGACTGAGAATCAGGGAGGCTACGGTTGGGTTCATATTTTTCTGGCCCACGATCTGGAGGGTGTAGGCGACACCGCAGGACATAACGCCGGCATAGAGAGTAGCGCCCCAGGCACCACTGAATGAAGAAAGATTGGGATGCTCCAGAATTATGGCTGGGATAGCAGTGAGGATTCCGCAGACCAGAAACTGGATGCAAGACATTTTTACTCCATCTGTCTTTGGTGAAAAGTAATCAATGACCAGAATGTGCAGGGAAAACAGGAAAGCACAGATCAGGACCAGAAAGTCTCCCTTTCCAATGGAAAAGCCGTCTGTGATGCAAAGCAGATAGAGACCAATCAGTGCCATTACAACCGCAACCCAGATAAAAGGACTGCATTTCTTTTTCATAAAAAGTCCAAGGATCGGGACGATGATAATGTAGCATGCAGTGAGAAAACCTGCTTTTCCAACGGAGGTGTACTGGATGCCAAACTGTTGGAAGTTGGAAGCAAGACACAGGCAGATACCGCAGATTATGCCGCCGGCAATTAAGGTTTTGTTGCGGGAAAATGGATTTGAACCGCTGGATGCCATTGGCTGTCTGTCGGATTCTGTGAAATCAGCTGAATTGCTCTGTGGATTTATTTTATTGAGCAGTAAAATAACCGGGATCAGCACCAGAGAACCGATAATGTTTCTTGTGGCATTGAAAGTGAGAGGGCCGACAGCTTCACCGCCCTCACTTTGTGCTACAAAGGCGATTCCCCAGATCGTTGCTGTCAAAAGGAGAATCAGTGAATTTTTTAATGGTATTTGTTGTTTTTTCATAATGAATTATCCCCTCGTAAAATTTACAAAAATGCCCTCCTTTAACAGGAGGGGCATCATCGTTTAAATTATCTTTCCATCATGCTGATGGATTCAATTCCTACACTTCCACCTCGGACTACTTCGATGCGGCCGAATTCTTCTTTGATCAGTTTGACAACTGCATCATTTTTGGTCGCTGTCTGTACGAATTCCAGAAGCAGGCTGTCTTTACCGTAATCAATGACTCTGGCTTTGAAAGTCTCAGCAATCTGGAATAATTCAACTTTGTCCTCAGAAGAGCAGTTAAAAACCTTGATGTAAAGAATCTCTTTCATGCGGACGAACATATTGGTGAAATCAATAACTTTGATGACTTCTACCATTCGGTTCAGCTGTTTCTTGATCTGTTCGAACGTTTCATCGTCGCTTACAGTTCCGATGGTCATTCGGGAAACGGTAGGATCCTCTGTAGTACCAACGGTGAGGCTGTCCAGGTTATAGCTTTTGCCGGAGAAAAGTCCGGAAATCTTGGACAGAACACCTACCTGGTTTTCTACGTAGAGGGAAATCCATCTTTTTTTCATGCCTTTATCTGCCATTGGATAAACCTCCTGTTAATTAACAATCCATAATTAAATCTTCCAGTGTTCCGCCAGGCTTTACCATCGGATAAACCATTTCTTCAGGATCAATGATGAACTCGATCAGAGTCGGAACTTTGGTATTTTTCTTTGCTTCTTCAAAGGCTGCGGCAACCTCATTTTTATTGAAAACCCGGATCCCTTTGGCACCGTAGCTTTCTGCCAGCTTTACAAAATCCGGTGTATATTTCGGGTATTCCTCGCCATTTGTACGGCGGGAAAGGGCACCGGAGCGAAGATTGGTCATGCTGTAGCGTTTGCCATAGAAAAGCTTCTGCCACTGACGAACCATACCAAGATATTCGTTATTAAATACACAAAGGATCAGTGGAAGCTCTTCCAGAACAGCTGTGGCAAATTCCTGAATATTCATCTGCATTCCACCGTCGCCGGAAATAACAATAACCGGTTTGTCCGGATTACCGATCTTTGCGCCTACACCACCGGGAAAACCGTATCCCATGGTGCCAAGTCCTCCGGACATAACAAGCTGTTTGCCTGGTGTGATCTCAGCATACTGGGAAACCAGCATCTGGTGTTGTCCGACATCCGTGACAATGATGGCTTCTTCAAACTGGCAGTTGATCTGGTTAATGATGTCAACCGGACTTAATCTGTCATTTGGACGCATTACAAGAGGATGTTCCTGCTTCCAGCTGTTTATCTCACTGTTCCATTTTTTGCTGGCATAGTCGGAAACGTATTCGGACATTTTTGCAAGGGCATCTTTTGCATCTGCAACGATTGGAATATCTACCTGGATGTTTCTGGAAATAGAGGCCGTGTCAATGTCAATATGGATAATCTGGGCATTAGGGGCAAATTCATGAAGCTTTCCTGTGATTCGGTCGTTAAAACGTGTTCCAATGGAAAAAAGTACGTCACAGTTGCTTACAGCCATATTGGCTGCATAGGCACCGTGCATGCCAAGGTTTCCGATAAAAAGCGGATGGTTGGTAGGAATTGCACCTCGTCCCATAATAGTAGTTACAACCGGAACACCGGTCTTTTCCACTACTTCCTGGAATACCTTATTGGCATGGGAAATATTGATTCCGCCGCCTGCCAGGAAGAGAGGCTTCTTTGCCTTGGAAAGTGTTTTGATCGCACGTTTCAGCTGTCCGATGTGGACACTGGTGTTTGGCTTGTAGCCGCGGATATTTACGCTCTTTGGATATTCTGCACTGCCCAGTTCAGCCATTACATCCTTGGGCAGGTCAATGAGAACCGGTCCAGGGCGTCCGGTACGTGCAATATAGAAGGCTTCCTTGATGATACGTCCAAGATCTTCACGGTTGCGTACAGTGACTCCATACTTGGTAATACTGCGGGTAATTCCTACAATATCAACTTCCTGGAATGCATCGTTTCCAATCAGATGACGTGCTACCTGACCGGTGAAGCACACCAGAGGAACGCTGTCGTAATTGGCTGTAGCAAGGCCTGTGACAAGGTTGGTAGCACCAGGACCGCTTGTTACAAGACATACGCCAACTTTTCCAGTGGTACGTGCGTAAGCATCGGCTGCGTGAACCAGTGCCTGCTCGTGACGTGGAAGGATTACGGTGACATCATCCTGTTTGTATAATTCATCGCTGATATCAATGGTACATGCTCCGGGATAACCGAAAACGTACTCAACACCTTCTTCTTTCAGTGCTTTTACCAGCAGCTTATTGCCTGATATCTGTTTCATTTAGTGAAGATACCTCCTTTTCGCCGGGGAAAAACCCACAATATAATTATAAAAAAATCTTCCACAAGTTGTGACGCACATCTTGCAGAAAGCCTTTTTCAAACACGCTCTAGAGCAAACGATATTTAATCAATATTATAGCGTTAACGTGGAAAAGTGTCAATAAAGTTCACAGAAAACCAGAGAATTGCGGCGCGAAATCATGCAAAGCATGATTCTTTTGCATCGCGAAGCGTGTTACTGGTCACGGAGGGAACAGTAACACGTTGAATTAAAAGAGGTGGGAAAAAGAAAGGGATAACTGGTCAAAAAGTGGATTTTGTGGTAAGATATGCAGAACAAAAGTGTACTGAGAAAGAAAGGAGGAGGTTGAAAATAGTGGAACTAAATAAGGAAAATATGAAAAAGATAAGGTGGCTGATCGCTTTTTCAGTGCTTCTGTATCTGGGAGTGCAGAATCTGGATGTGGTGCTGAAGTATGTGAAAATTGTGTGGGGACTTCTTCTGCCATTTGTGTTGGGTGGAGCTATGGCGTTTGTGCTGAATGTACCTATGGCATTTATTGAGCGGCATGTTTTTGGAAAAGCAAAGGAAAAAGAAAACAGGAGGGGACGTGCAGCAGCAAAATTTGCAAGACCGGTGAGCCTGATCTTTTCCATTGTTCTGGTGGTGCTGGCGATTCTCGTTGTAGTACTGATTGTGGCACCGGAGCTTGGAAGAACTCTGGTAAATGTTGTGAAAAAGGTGGAAGAAGATATTCCGTTAGTTCAGAAATGGCTGACAGATACCTTCCAGAGTGATTCTGAAATTGTGAAATGGGCATCTACCATAGAAATTGATCCGCAGAAAATTATTGATTCTATTGTGAGCGTTTTGAGAAGTGGGGCGGACAATCTGGTATCCTCCACTATTACCGTGACTATGGGACTGGTGAGCATGGCTATGAATTTTGCAATTGGTTTTGTGTTTTCCTGTTATGTGCTCCTTCAGAAAGAGAAGCTGGGCAGGCAGGTCCTGAAAGCGGCTTATGCGATCTTACCTGTGAAAACAGTGGAATATCTGGGACATGTTTGTACACTGGCAAGTAAGGTGTTTTCAAGCTTTATTACCGGGCAGTGCATAGAGGCGGTGATCCTGGGAAGCATGTTCTTTGTTTCCATGACGATCGGAAGATTTCCATATGCAATGCTGATCGGAGTGCTGATCAGTTTTACGGCGCTGATTCCTGTGTTTGGCGGAATTATTGGATGCTGGGTGGGATTTTTCCTGATTTTGATGGTAAGTCCTCTGAAAGCTTTGGCATTTCTTATATTGTTCTTGATCCTGCAGCAGATTGAGGGAAATCTGATCTATCCTCACGTAGTTGGAAACTCTGTGGGACTGCCGGCAATCTGGGTACTGGTTGCAGTGACTCTGGGCGGAAATCTTATGGGAATTGTGGGAATGCTGATTTTTATTCCGTTGGTGTCTGTAATTTATACATTGTTTAAGGAATGGGTGTCTGAGAGGCTGGAGCAGAAGAAGGTAAAAATCAGTTGAGAAAATTTTTAATGAGCGCTGGTTGCTAAATAAAATAAGCGCTGGAAAATAATTGGTTTACATAAAACAAAAAGGCTGCAAAAAAACATCTCCGGGAGGATTAAGAACTTCCGGAGATATTTTTTGCTTATTTTTATGAAGATCAGTCGTTGGTCTGTTTCTGACTTTCTACTTCTGCAAGCTTCATTGCACGAACTTTCAGCGGCAGACCGAACAGAGTGATGAATCCGTCTGCATCATGGTGATCGTACATATCACCTGTTGTGAAGGAAGCAAGAGATTCATTGTAAAGGCTGTATGGAGAAGTGGTTCCGGCTTTGATGATGTTGCCTTTGTAAAGCTTGAATTTTACTTCACCGGTTACATATTTTTGTGTGGACTCTACGAATGCCTGGATTGCCTCACGAAGTGGTGTGAACCATTTTCCTTCGTAAACAACCTGAGCCAGCTGGCTGCCAAGTTTCTTCTTGGTTTCCAGAGTTTCACGATCAAGGATCAGCTCCTCAAGCTGTTCATGTGCTTCCATAAGGATTGTTCCACCAGGAGTCTCATAAACACCACGGGATTTCATACCTACAACACGGTTCTCAACGATATCGATAATGCCGATTCCGTTCTCGCCGCCAAGCTTGTTCAGTTCTGTGATGATCTCGGAAACTTTCATTGCCTTTCCATTTAAGGTCTTTGGAACACCTGCCTCAAATGTCATGGTGATTTCGGTCTCTTTATCCGGAGCTTTCTCAGGTGTTACGCTGAGTACTAACATATCATCATAGTTTGGAGCCTGCGCCGGATCCTCAAGCTCAAGTCCCTCATGGCTGATGTGCCACAGGTTACGGTCACGGCTGTAGCTGTGTTTTGCGTCGAATGGAAGGTTGATACCATGAGCCTGGCAGAACGCGATCTCGTCTTCACGGGACTGCATGGTCCAAACGTCTGTCATACGCCATGGAGCAATGATCTTGATGTCTGGTGCAAGAGCTTTGATTCCAAGCTCAAAACGGATCTGGTCATTTCCTTTACCAGTTGCGCCGTGACAGATTGCAACAGCGTTCTCTTTTCTTGCAATCTCAACCAGTTTCTTGGCAATAGCAGGACGTGCCATGGAAGTACCAAGAAGATATTTGTGCTCATATACAGCACCTGCCTCAACACACGGCATAATATAGTTGTCGCAGAAGTCATCTACGATATCCTCAATATATAATTTGGAAGCTCCGGAAAGCTTTGCTCTTTCCTCAAGTCCGTCCAGCTCATTTCCCTGTCCGCAGTTAACGCAGCAGCAGACAACATCATAATCAAATGTTTCTTTCAGCCACGGAATCAATGCTGTGGTATCAAGTCCGCCTGAATATGCAAGTACAACTTTTTCTTTCATAATATTTACCTCTTTTCTTTTATCCCTCTGAAACAGATAGGGTTATAAAGCATATTAAATTTTGAATAAATATTCATCGTGATAACGGCTCTTACGTTCTGTACGTTATTCACAAAGAATAATATACAACAATACTCATAAATATGCAATAGTAAATTTGAAAAAATTTATAAAAACTTTGCATAAAAATGCATCATATAATAGGTAAATACGCGTTGAAATGCACAAAAAAAGATAGATTGAATGGAAAATAAGGAAAAATGACTATTGCATAATATGCAAAGAAGATGTATAATTCATTCATCATTGTTTATAAAGCACATGTTACTGTTCACTCCGTTCACAAAACGGACATTGTTGCCAGTGAACAGAGTAACAAGTATGAGTTCTAGAGCCTGTTTGAAAAAGCATGCTTTTGACACCATAATAATGGAGGACACTAAAATGATAAAAGCTGGAATTATTGGAGCAACCGGTTATGCGGGAAATGAAATTGTACGTCTCCTTCTGGGACATAAAAATGTGGAAGTAGCATGGTATGGATCCAGAAGCTACATTGATAAAAAATATGCAGGAATTTATCAGAACTTTTTTAAGCTGGTAGATGCAAAATGTATGGACGATAACATGGAAGCTCTGGCAGATGAGGTTGATGTGATTTTCACTGCAACACCGCAGGGGCTGTGTGCTTCTCTTGTAAATGAGGGAATCCTTTCCAGAGCGAAAGTAATTGATTTAAGTGCAGACTTCCGTATTAAAGATGTGAAGAAATATGAAAAATGGTACGGAATTGAGCACAAATCCCCTCAGTTTATTGATGAAGCTGTGTACGGATTATGTGAGATTAACCGTGAGGACATCAAAAAAGCTCGTCTGATCGCGAATCCGGGATGCTATCCAACTTGTTCTACACTTTCTATTTACCCATTGTTAAAGGCTGGAATGATTGATCCGAACACGATTATTATTGATGCTAAATCCGGAACGACGGGTGCTGGAAGAGGGGCTAAGGTTGATAATCTTTATTGTGAAGTAAATGAAAATATCAAGGCTTACGGTGTTGCCACACACAGACATACACCAGAGATCGAAGATCAGTTAGGATATGCCTGCGGACAGGAAGTGACCATTAATTTTACCCCGCATCTTGTTCCAATGAACAGAGGCATTCTGGTTACAGCATACGCTTCCCTGACAAAGGATGTGACCTACGAAGAAGTAAAAGCTGCTTATGATGCATGCTATGAGAATGAGACATTTGTGAGGGTTCTGGATAAGGATGTGTGTCCGCAGACAAAGTGGGTAGAGGGCAGTAATTACGTGGATGTGAATTTCAAGATCGATCCGAGAACCCACAGAATCATCATGATGGGAGCTATTGACAACCTGGTAAAAGGTGCTGCCGGACAGGCAGTTCAGAATATGAATCTGATGTTTGGGTTTGATGAAGCGGAAGGATTATTACAGGTTCCGATGTATCCGTAAAAGTGAAATTGGAGACAGGCTCCGGGCCTGATTTCAGGACTGAGTTACATTGAAAAATAAACATATAATTTGCCTGATCGGGCAAAGGAGGAGTATCAATATGGAAATAATTACAGGTGGTGTTACCGCAGCAAAGGGGTTTAAAGCAGCTGCGGCAGCAGCAGAAATTAAATACAAAGGCCGTACAGATATGGCCATGGTTTACAGTGAAGTTCCATGTGTTGCAGCTGGCACTTTTACAACAAATGTGGTGAAGGCAGCTCCTGTAAAATGGGATCAGAATGTGGTCTATAATCACCCATCTGCACAGGCTGTGATCTGCAACAGCGGTATTGCAAATGCATGTACCGGAGCAGAAGGATATGGCTATTGTAAGGCGACTGCTGATGCAGCTTCTGAGATACTTGGAATCCCTGCAGATAGCGTGCTGGTTGCATCTACAGGCGTGATTGGAATGCAGATTCCGATTGACAGAATTGTAAATGGTGTAAAGGCTATGGCTCCGAAGCTTGACGGTTCTTTAGAGGCCGGAACAGAGGCAGCCAAGGCTATCATGACTACAGATACCGTAAAAAAAGAGGTTGCTGTACAGATCGAAATTGGTGGAAAAACAGTAACAGTTGGCGGTATGTGCAAGGGATCCGGAATGATCCATCCTAATATGTGTACCATGCTTGGATTTGTCACAACAGATGCTGCAATTTCCAAGGAAATGCTTCAAAAAGCACTAAGTGCAAATATTAAAGATACCTTTAATATGGTTTCTGTAGATGGCGATACTTCCACAAATGACACTGTTTTGCTCCTTGCAAACGGCATGGCAGGCAACCCTGAGATCACAGAAGAGGGTGCTGATTTTGATAAATTTATGGAGGCTTTGAATTATATTAATACCTGTTTATCAAAGAAAATTGCAGGTGACGGAGAGGGTGCGACTGCACTTTTTGAAGTGAAAATTGTGGGCGCTAAGACAAAAGAAGATGCAGTTACGCTTAGCAAATCCGTAGTAACTTCTTCTCTTACAAAGGCTGCAATTTATGGTCACGATGCAAACTGGGGACGGATTTTATGCGCTATGGGATATTCTGGAGTACAGTTTGATCCGGAAAAAGTTGACCTGTATTTTGAGAGCCGCGCAGGAAAATTAAAGATTATTGAGAACGGTGTTTCAACAGGATATGATGAAGCAGAGGCAACCAGAATCCTGTCTGAGGACGAGGTGACGGCTATTGCAGATGTGAAGATGGGTGACGCGAAAGCAACTGCATGGGGCTGTGATCTTACTTATGATTATGTGAAAATTAATGCAGATTATCGTTCTTGATATTAAAGTTTGAGAGTGTGTAAATTAGATGCCAGAGGAAGACTGAAAGGCATGCAGTTGTAGGAATTTTGTAACATAAAGATATAGGAAAGAAAGGTTAAGAGAAAAAATGGTAAATCAGAAATATCTTGATAAGGCAGAGGTACTGATTGAGGCGCTTCCTTACATACAGCGTTTTAACCGTAAAATTGTTGTAATAAAGTATGGCGGAAGTGCTATGCTGGATGAAAAATTGAAGGCGAATGTAATTAAGGATGCAGTTCTCCTGAAACTGGTTGGATTTAAGCCAATTATCGTACATGGTGGCGGCAAGGAAATCAGCAAATGGGTTGGAAAAGTAGGCATGGAGGCTAAGTTTATCAATGGTCTTCGGGTAACAGATTCCCAGACAATGGAAATAGCAGAAATGGTCCTTGCCAAAGTAAACAAAGAACTTGTTTCCCATGTGGAATCCCTTGGCGTACAGGCTGTTGGTATCAGTGGAAAAGACGGTGGATTGCTGAAATGTAAGAAGAAATATTCCAATGGAGAGGATATTGGATTTGTAGGGGATATTACAGAAGTAAACCCGAAAATTCTTTATGATCTGCTGGAAAAAGATTTTCTTCCGATTGTTTTTCCAATCGGATTTGATGATAATTATGACAGCTATAACATTAATGCAGATGATGCAGCCTGCGCAATTGCAGAGGCTGTACATGCAGAGAAGCTTGCATTTCTTTCTGATATTGAGGGAGTTTATAGGGATAAAGATGATCCGTCATCTCTGATTTCTGAGCTTCATATTCAGGATGCCAGAAAACTGATCGAGGATGGATATGTTGGCGGCGGAATGATTCCGAAGCTGAATAACTGTATTGAAGCAATTGAGCATGGTGTTAACCGGGTTCATATTCTTGATGGAAGAATTCCTCATAGTTTACTGTTGGAAATCTTTACAAACAAAGGTATCGGAACTGCTATTTTAAGAGAGGATGGAGAGAAATATTACCATGAACATGAATAATCAGATGGAAGAAGCGGAGTCCAGTATTCTTCATACATATAATCGTTTTCCTGTTGTTTTTGAACGTGGAGAGGGTGTGCACCTTTTTGATTCTGAAGGCTCCAAATATCTGGATTTTGCAGCAGGAATTGCTGTAAATTCGCTTGGATATCATTATCCTGGATATGATGAAGCACTGAAAGAACAGATTGATAAGCTGACTCATATTTCTAATTTGTATTACAATGAGCCAATTATCGAAGCTGGCGCAAAGCTGGTAAATGCAAGCCGCATGGACAAGGCTTTCTTTACAAACAGTGGTACAGAGGCTATTGAAGGTGCATTAAAGGCTGCGAAAAAGTATGCTTATGAACGTGACGGACATGCAGATCATGAGATCATTGCCATGAATCATTCTTTCCATGGCAGATCTATTGGAGCACTTTCTGTCACTGGAAATGCACATTACCGTGAGCCTTTTGAGCCGCTCATGGGTGGTGTGAAATTTGCTGATTTCAATGATCTTGAGAGTGTAAAAGCCCAGGTTACAGATAAAACATGTGCAATTATTATGGAGACCGTACAGGGAGAAGGCGGTATTTATCCAGCGGAAAGAGAGTTTCTGGAGGGCGTTCGCGCACTGTGTGATGAGAAAGATATTCTCCTTATTCTGGATGAAATCCAGTGCGGAATGGGACGTTCCGGATATTATTTTGCATGGCAGGCATACGGTGTACAGCCGGATATTATGACCTGTGCAAAAGCGCTTGGATGCGGTGTTCCTGTTGGTGCATTTGTGTTGAGTAAGAAGGTTGCACAGGCTTCTTTGAAGCCGGGAGACCATGGTACAACTTATGGCGGAAATCCGTTTGTATGTGCGGCTGTAAGCAAGGTTTTTGACATTTATGAGAAGGATATGATCCTTACTCATGTACAGGAATTAACCCCATATCTTGAAAAAAAACTGGATGAACTTGTGGAAAAACATGAGTGTGCTGCAGCAAGAAGAGGTATGGGATTCATGCAGGGAATCGTCATTGCAGGACGACCTGTAGGAGAGATTGTTAAGAAGGCTCTGGAGAAGAAACTGCTGGTTATTTCTGCAGGAAGCGACGTGCTTCGTATTGTGCCTCCGCTTGTGATTACCAAGGCGGATATCGATGAAATGGCGGAGATTTTGGATGAATGTCTGGCGTAAATCAGAGCTGGAGTTTTGGTGAAAAAACAGGTGAAAATTAAAAAAGATTCACTAAAAAAGCAGTGTAGGTTGATTTTAAGCTATAAATGAGAATAAAATGACAGAAAAAAGGTACTTTGAAATGGTTTCAGGTACCTTTTTTCTATTGCTCAAGATTCTGTTTTAAAAAATTATTCCGACAATTGCCCATAAATCCTGACATACATCTTGTCAAAAGTTGGGGGATGGAACTTTTTACACTGTATAGAGTACAGCTGCTTAAAAGCTTTTTGTGAATTTACTCTTCTGCGAAGTCGAATTCGTCTTTAAATTTCTCTTTGAAAATGTCAAAAACAGCGGTGAGAATGTCATCGTCATCAACGAAAACATAGCTCTCGTTTTCTTCATTTCCGTCGTCCTCAACCTGAAGAATCAGTACTTCTTCATCTTCGTTCTCGTCCTCACCTTCCACGTCCTCTACAGGTGGGAGAAGAACTGCGTAGCGCTTTCCTTCATACTCAACAAGATCCAGGAACTCAAAATCCATGTCTTCCCCGTTTTCGTCGGTGAGGGTGATGATCTCGATTTCCTCTTCTGCTGGGGTACCAATGTTCTTTTCGTCTGCCATTGTGATTCTCCTTTCAAGTTGACATGCCAGCCCGGCTGTCATATTTGTTGAAAATATTATATCAATTGTGAGAGCTGTTGAATAGATGGAAAATATAGAAAATTTCGAAAATATTTTTGCATAATGTCAGAAGAAAGACTGGAAAAGCGGTTTTCAGTAGAGATATAACAGGATTGCAAGGTTGTTTTGGGAAAATATAAAAAACCTGTTGACAAGTAAAGTTGTCAATGATATTATGCAAATACAAGGAATGACAAATAAACTTGTCATAATGACAATGAAATAAGTCATTTCAAAAAATGAATACACTACGAATGAGAAAGGAGCCTTTGAAATGGCGCTGGAGAATCGATTGAAGGAATATCGTGCCAGGCTTGGAATCAATCAGGCGGACATGGGGAAACTGGCTGGTGTGTCCAGACAGACGATCAGCCTGATTGAGAGGGGAGACTATTCACCTTCAGTGACGCTGGCTTTGAAGCTGGCGAAGATCTGTCAGGTGACAGTGGAAGATATTTTTACTTATACGGAGGATGGAGAAGATGAATAAGGGAAAATCTAAGAAGAAAATGAATTCCTATTTAAAAATGGTACTGATTATGCTGGCTGGTGGTGTTGTTGGAGGAATTTTTGGCTTTGTTACATCATACACTGGGGAGAATTCTATAGCAGCTATTGGGCATGGGATGAATGCATTTCTTTTGGCTGTACGTGATCATACAGTGCTGCTGGAATGTATCTGCGGTGCGATCTGTATTATGATCTGTGAGATCCATTTTGGAAAGATGAAGAGAATGGGAAGCCAGATACAGGATGCAGAGGATGAAGAATATCATGAATTGCAGTATCATATTGAAGTGTCCTCCAGCTGGGGGATGATTGCGAGTACAGTGGGAACTGTTCTTATGATGCTGCTTATTTCACCAGGATACTCTATGAAATATATTGAGAGCCAGAGTGACGGTGAGATATGGATGTTCTTAGCAGGACTGGTTGTGTTTGTGGGAATGGTTGGATATTTTGGTATGTGGCAGATTCGCTATATAAAGCTGGTTCAGAGAATTTATCCGGATAAGAAAGGTGATCCTACTTCTATAAACTTTCAGGAGCAGTGGCTTGCAAGCTGTGACGAAGCAGAGAAGGAAGAAATTTACGAAGCAAGCTATAAGACTTATCTGCTGACTGGAAAGGTACTTCCTTTTTGCACATTGGTAGCCATGCTGCTTCATATGGTATGGAATACGGGCGTTCTTGCTATTATCATTCCTGCTTTTCTCTGGATCTTATCGGCGTCTAATTACTGCCGGTGCTGCGTTACGAAAAAAAGCGAAAAACTTGCGAAGTGAATGAATCTTTGAAAAATACATATAATACTATTATGGAGGTGCCTGCTGCAAGTGCACCTCCTTTTCTTCCCGGGAAAGGGAGTATCCTTTTGGAGGCTGTCAGAACATTGATTGGCTTAGAGCGTGTTTGAAAAATCATTCCTGCAATCTGCACGCCCCACTTTGCGGTATATTTCACTCGAATTCGGTT
>ERZ791886.628-NODE-628-length-20769-cov-2.073091_pt1 | contig 20769 bp, 20 predicted proteins | sample MGYA00510158_ERZ791886 | MGnify/ENA primary metagenome ERZ791886 (study PRJEB30046, sample SAMN00792063) | human gut metagenome | study: EMG produced TPA metagenomics assembly of the A metagenome-wide association study of gut microbiota in type 2... | reverse complement strand
TAATCCTGTCCCTCCGGTGATCACTATGTTCATGCAGCCTCCCGATATGGCGATTAACGCTGCCAGCTTAAGGTCATGGATACCGAATCGGCGTAGCGCAGCGCGTGCAGTTTATCGATCTCCACTTCAGCATACGTCACCCAGTGATGTTCACGTGCGATATCGAGCACATCCTGAGTTAATTTTTCCAGCAAAGAGAAACGGTTATTCTCTACATGCTGAATAATGTTTTTCGTTACGGTGCGATAATTCAGCGCATCGTTGATATCTTCGCTAGTGCGCGCTTTATCGGCGGGGTAGTGGATCGTCACATTGATAACAATATCCTGACGGTTGTTAATTTCTTCTTCCTTAATTCCGATAAACGTACGCAAACGAAGGTTCTTTATACGAATAATAGCGGCAGGTTGTGCCATTGCAGGTTCTCCGTTGTTTTACTTAGGATGAAATAATACACGAGAACCTGTTTCTGTTAACTATCCGAACGCTCATCACCGAGTTGTGCTTTTAGCAGTGCCTGCCCGGTGGCAGGGCGCGAACGGATCCGCTCATGCCAGTTCTTGACTGCCGGATACATTGCTAGGTCAATTCGCTGGCGAGTCCAGGCATTAACCCACGGCCAGCAGGCAATATCCGCAATGCTGTAGTTCTCGCCTCCCAGCCAGGGCGAGTTTTCCAGCCGCTTGTTCAGTACATGGTAAAGACGCTGAGTTTCAACCTGATAACGTTCAATAGCGTAAGGAATGGTTTGGGGGGCTGCGTGATTAAAATGATGATTTTGCCCAAGCATCGGCCCCAGTCCGCCTACCTGCCAGAATAACCACTGTAATGTGGCGGCGCGGTCACGCGTTTCATGACTCAAAAGAGTCCTGTTTTCTCAGCCAGATACAACAAAATGGCACCAGACTCAAAGAGGCTTAGCGGTTCGCCGCCATCGGCAGGAGAATGATCAACAATTGCCGGAATTTTGTTGTTGGGCGAAATGCGCAAAAATTCCGGACGAAACTGACCGCCTTTCCCCAGGTCTACCTTAATCAAGCGATAATCCAGCTCTGCTTCTTCGAGAAACAGCGTAATTTTGTGACCATTGGGTGTCGGGGCGAAATAGAGATCGATCATTGCAGCTCCGGTTGTTTAATCATCTGAACACCACAAGTATAGAAAGCGCGGCGACTTACGTGAGTATTCGTCACGTGACAGTGACAAAAAGGCTCTATAGTTTGATAGCCAGCCCCCTTTATTGCCGAGGACATAATGAGTAAACCCGCTATCACGCTTTGGTCAGATGCCCACTTTTTCTCCCCTTATGTGTTATCCGCCTGGGTGGCGTTGCAGGAAAAAGGCCTGTCGTTTCATATCAAGACCATCGACCTCGACAGCGGTGAACATTTGCAGCCGACGTGGCAAGGTTACGGTCAGACACGCCGTGTGCCGTTATTACAAATCGATGATTTTGAGTTGAGTGAATCTTCTGCCATTGCGGAGTATCTGGAAGATCGATTTGCGCCACCGACCTGGGAACGTATTTATCCGCTTGATTTAGAAAATCGTGCGCGTGCACGACAGATTCAGGCCTGGCTGCGCAGCGATCTGATGCCCATCCGCGAAGAGCGTCCGACGGATGTTGTCTTTGCGGGGGCGAAAAAAGCGCCACTAACGGCCGAGGGAAAAGCCAGTGCAGAGAAACTGTTCGCGATGGCAGAACATTTGTTAGTACTGGGTCAGCCGAATTTATTTGGTGAATGGTGCATTGCTGATACTGATCTGGCGCTAATGATTAACCGCCTGGTACTACATGGCGATGAGGTGCCAGAACGCCTGGTGGATTATGCAACATTCCAGTGGCAGCGAGCGTCTGTCCAGCGTTTTATTGCACTTTCGGCGAAGCAATCTGGCTGATAGCAACGACAGAATCCAGTATCATAGCTTACGTTTTTTCGACGAGGAGTGAGTGATGAAACTGATGTTTGCATCGGACATTCATGGGTCGTTACCGGCGACGGAACGTGTTCTGGAGTTGTTTGCCCAAAGCGGTGCCCAGTGGCTGGTGATCCTTGGCGACGTGTTGAATCACGGCCCGCGTAATGCTTTACCGGAGGGTTACGCGCCAGCCAAAGTCGCTGAACGGCTTAATGAAGTGGCACATAAGGTTATCGCTGTGCGCGGCAACTGCGACAGCGAAGTGGATCAAATGCTGCTGCATTTCCCGATAACCGCGCCGTGGCAACAGGTATTACTGGAAAAACAACGTCTGTTTTTGACGCATGGTCATCTTTTTGGCCCGGAAAATCTGCCTGCTTTAAACCAGAACGATGTGCTGGTGTACGGTCATACCCATCTGCCAGTGGCAGAACAGCGGGGGGAGATTTTCCACTTCAACCCCGGCTCGGTGAGTATTCCGAAAGGCGGTAATCCGGCGAGTTATGGCATGCTGGATAATGACGTACTTAGTGTAATCGCACTCAATGATCAAAGTATCATTGCGCAGGTCGCGATTAATCCGTAATTTACCCACAACTCAAAATGCGCCGTAAGAGCGCCAGAAAAAGAAGGTTTCCTGATAATGGAACAGCGTCGTTTGGCAAGTACTGAATGGGTGGATATTGTCAATGAAGAGAACGAAGTCATTGCACAAGCCAGCCGGGAACAAATGCGGGCACAGTGTCTGCGTCATCGTGCAACTTACATCGTCGTGCATGATGGCATGGGCAAAATTCTGGTCCAGCGTCGTACCGAGACAAAAGACTTTTTACCCGGCATGTTAGATGCGACCGCAGGCGGTGTAGTCCAGGCCGATGAGCAACTGCTGGAATCCGCGCGTCGCGAAGCGGAAGAAGAGTTGGGCATTGCCGGTGTCCCCTTTGCCGAGCACGGGCAGTTCTATTTCGAAGATAAAAATTGCCGTGTCTGGGGCGCATTGTTCAGCTGCGTCTCTCACGGTCCCTTCGCACTACAGGAAGATGAAGTCAGTGAAGTTTGCTGGCTGACGCCGGAAGAAATCACCGCACGCTGCGATGAGTTCACTCCAGACTCGCTGAAAGCGCTAGCGTTGTGGATGAAGCGCAATGCCAAAAATGAAGCCGTAGAGACTGAAACGGCAGAATGAAAAAAGAGCCGCAATTGCGGCTCTTAACATTTTTAGTGGTAGCCCATCAACTGAGCGCCGATCACTACGACGCTGGACATAATAAACAGCAGTCCAAGTAGGGTCGCGCCCACCTTCAGCCAGTTACGGAAGTCCACCCTGCACACACCGAGCGTTGCCATTAACGACGCTGAGGTTGGGTAAATGATGTGACTGAAGCCATCACCAAACTGGAACGCCAGCACGGTAACCTGACGGTTAACACCGACCAGATCGCCAAGCGGTGCCAGTAACGGCATGGTTAACGCCGCCTGACCAGAACCGGACGTCACGAAGAAATTAAATACCGCCTGGAAGAGCAACATAAACCAGGCCGCGACCGCGTTGTCCAGACCGCTAATGGCATTGGCAATGCTGTTGAGGATGGTATTTAACACGCTGGCATCACCCGCTTCACCATTACCGACCAGCAGCAAAATCCCTTTGGCGAAACCCACCAGCAGGGCAGGGGCGATCATCATTCGCGCCCCTTCGGTAAAGGATGAAGCCATGGTATTAACCGTCATGCCGTTAAGGCGGAAAACAACGCCGATGATGCCAATCACCAGACCCATGGTGAAGAACTGGCTGGCAATTTCTGGAATAAACCAGGCATTAACGATCACGCCCCAAATCACCCAGACCATTACGGCGGTCAGGACAATCAATACCAGCCAGTCACCAAAGGTAAACGGACGTTGTTCAACATCAGCCTGCTTTTCACGAAAGAAGCGGTCGGACTCATGCACGCGTGACAGAAGAGGATTCTTTTTCACTCGTGAGGCGTACACCATGGTAAAGATCAGGCCAATCAGAGTGGCGATAACCCACACCACGATGCGCAACCCGGAGCCAGAAAGCACCGGAACGCCGGCAATCCCCTGAGCAACGACCACACAAAACGGGTTCATCCACGAACTGGCAAAACCGATTTGCGTGGCAATATAGGTCACCAGGACGGTGGTAATACTGTCATAGCCCAGCCGGACCATTAGCGGTGCGATGATAATGGCAAAGGCGACGGCCTCTTCTCCCATACCAAATACCGCGCCGCCAAGTGAAAACAGAATAAACAGCGCAGGAATAAAGAGAATTTCATTCCCGCGGGTATGGCGAATAAGCGCCAGGATACCGTTATCAATGGTTCCTGTACGCATCACAATGCCAAACGCGCCGCCAATCACCAGCATAAACATGATGATGCCAACGGCTGTCCCGTATTTCGATCCTGAGGTTAATCCTTCAAACGGGAAGTTCATCAGGCCCGGGCGTTCATCGCCCGTCGTGAACAGCTGTACGCGGTGATACTCAGGTTCGCCTGCTTCGTTAGTCAGAATGCGAAATGAGTGTGGATCTACGACTTTGCGTGTTTTTGTTTGACCATCAACCTGATACTGCACTTCCTGACTGTCAAACATCCCCACCGGAACTACCCAGGTGGCAAGGCTGGTTAAAATAGCAACAAAAAAGATAATCACCAACGTATCGGGCATTGCCCATCTTCTTGTTGGTTTGGATTCAGTGATTGCGGACATAGCGCAAATATTCCCTTGCACAAAACAAAGTGGTAAGTATGCAAAGTGGGATGGCGCAATTCATTGATGCAGCGCAGTTAAGCAAGATAATCAGAAAGGATTAATGCAAATTAAGAGAATAAAAAACCGGAAATAGTGATTATTTCCGGTTCAGATATCCGCAGCGCAAAGCTGCGGATGATGACGAGATTACTGCTGCTGTGCAGACTGAATCGCAGTCAGCGCGATGGTGTAGACGATATCGTCAACCAGTGCGCCACGGGACAGGTCGTTAACCGGCTTGCGCATACCCTGCAGCATCGGCCCGATGGAGATCAGGTCGGCAGAACGCTGTACCGCTTTGTAGGTGGTGTTACCGGTGTTCAGATCCGGGAAGATGAACACGGTAGCGCGACCTGCAACCGGAGAGTTCGGCGCTTTGGATTTCGCAACGTCAGCCATTACCGCAGCGTCGTACTGCAGCGGACCGTCGATCATCAGGTCAGGACGTTTTTCCTGCGCCAGACGAGTTGCTTCGCGAACTTTTTCTACGTCGCTACCTGCACCAGAAGTACCGGTGGAGTAGGAGAGCATAGCAACGCGCGGTTCGATACCGAAGGCCGCAGCGGAATCAGCGGACTGAATCGCGATTTCTGCCAGCTGTTCAGCGGTCGGATCCGGGTTGATCGCACAGTCACCGTAAACGTAAACCTGTTCCGGCAGCAGCATGAAGAACACGGAAGATACCAGGGAGCTGCCCGGTGCAGTTTTGATCAGCTGCAGCGGCGGACGGATGGTGTTTGCGGTAGTGTGAACAGCACCGGAAACCAGACCATCAACTTCATCCTGTTCCAGCATCAGCGTACCGAGCACCACGTTGTCTTCCAGCTGTTCGCGGGCAACGGTTTCGGTCATGCCTTTGTTCTTACGCAGTTCGACCAGACGACCAACATAGCTTTCGCGAACCACTTCTGGATCAACGATTTCAATCCCTGCACCCAGTTCTACACCCTGAGACGCTGCAACACGGTTGATCTCTGCCGGATTACCCAGCAGTACGCAAGTTGCGATACCACGTTCAGCACAGATAGCGGCTGCTTTAACGGTACGCGGTTCGTCACCTTCCGGCAGTACGATACGTTTGCCCGCTTTGCGCGCAAGTTCAGTCAGCTGATAACGGAACGCAGGCGGAGACAGACGACGGCTGCGCTCAGAAGTGGCAGTCAGAGATTCGATCCAGTCAGCGTTGATGTAGTTAGCAACGTATTCCTGAACTTTCTCGATACGTTCGTGATCGTCAACCGGAACTTCCAGGTTGAAGCTCTGCAGGCTCAGAGAGGTCTGCCAGGTGTTGGTGTTCACCATAAATACCGGCAGGCCGGTAGCGAAAGCACGTTCGCACAGTTTAGAAATGCGCGCGTCCATTTCGTAACCGCCAGTCAGCAGCAGGGCACCGATTTCTACGCCGTTCATGGCTGCCAGGCAAGCGGCCACCAGCACGTCAGGACGGTCTGCGGAAGTCACCAGCAGAGAACCGGCACGGAAGTGCTCCAGCATGTGCGGAATGCTGCGTGCGCAGAAAGTGACGGATTTAACGCGGCGAGTATTGATGTCGCCTTCGTTGATGATGGTCGCATTCAGGTGGCGAGCCATATCGATCGCACGAGTCGCGATCAGGTCAAAGCTCCACGGCACAGCGCCGAGAACCGGCAGCGGGCTGGATTCTTGCAGCTTCGCCGGATCAACATTGTTTACTTTAGCTTTGGAAGAGTCGTCGAAAATCTCGGACAGATCCGGGCGAGTACGACCCTGTTCATCAACCGGTGCGTTCAGTTTGTTAACGATAACGCCGGTGATGTTGGTGTTTTTGGCACCGCCGAAGCTGTTGCGGGTCAGTTCGATACGCTCTTTCAGCTGTTCCGGGGTGTCAGTGCCCTGAGACATAACGAAGACGATTTCCGCATTCAGCGTTTTAGCGATTTCGTAGTTCAGAGACTGGGCAAACTGGTGCTTACGTGTCGGGACCAGACCTTCAACCAGAACGACTTCAGCGTCTTTGGTGTTAGCGTGGTAGTTTGCGACGATCTCTTCCATCAGCACATCTTTCTGATTGCTGGAAAGCAGACCTTCAACGTAGCTCATTTTCAGCGGTTCAGCGGCCGTCGTGGTGGAAGAGTTCGCACGCACGATAGTCGTAGTCTGATCGGGCGCATCGCCACCGGTACGCGGCTGAGCGATAGGTTTGAAAACGCTCAGACGAACGCCTTTGCGTTCCATTGCACGGATCACGCCAAGGCTGACGCTGGTCAGACCGACGCTGGTTCCGGTAGGGATCAGCATAATAATACGGGACACGGTTTATCCTCTTTCGTTACCGCCGATTTGGCGGGTTACAAAACAGCACCGCCAGCTGAGCTGGCGGTGTGAAATCAGGCAGTCAGGCGGCTCGCGTCTTGCGCGATAACCAGTTCTTCGTTGGTTGGGATAACCACCGCAGGACGGGTACCTTCTTTGTTGATGAAACCAGATTTGCCGAAACGTGCAGCCAGGTTGCGTTCATGATCAACTTCAAAGCCCAGCACGCCCAGTTTGCCCAGAGACAGTTCACGAACCATTGCGGCATTTTCACCGATACCACCAGTGAATACAACAGCGTCCAGACGACCATCCATCAGCGCAGTGTAGGCACCGATGTATTTCGCCAGGCGGTGGCAGTAAACGTCCATTGCGCGCTTCGCGTCTTCTTTCGTCGCGTAGTTGTCTTCAACATAGCGGCAGTCGCTGGTCACTTCGGTCAGACCCAGCAGGCCAGACTCTTTGGTCAGCAGTTTGTTGATTGCGTCAACGCTCATGCCCAGGGTGTCGTGCAGGTGGAAGATGATCGCCGGATCGATATCACCAGAACGGGTACCCATGACCAGACCTTCCAGCGGGGTCAGGCCCATAGAGGTGTCAACGCATTTACCGTTGCGGATAGCAGAAACGGAACCACCGTTGCCCAGGTGGCAGGTGATGATGTTCAGTTCTTCTACCGGTTTGTTCAGCATTTTTGCCGCTTCCTGGGTTACATAGAAGTGGCTGGTGCCGTGCGCGCCGTAACGACGGATGCCGTGCTCTTTGTACAGGTTGTAAGGCAGGGCGTAGAGGTAAGACTCTTCCGGCATAGTCTGGTGGAACGCGGTGTCAAATACAGCAACGTTTTTGTCTTTCAGCTGTGGGAAAGATTTCAGAGCTTCTTCGATACCGATCAGGTGAGCCGGGTTGTGCAGCGGTGCAAAAGAAGCTGCATCTTTGATACCCTGAATAACAGACTCATCGATCACTACGGAGCTGGTATACTTTTCGCCGCCGTGTACGATACGGTGACCGATAGCAGTCAGCTGCGCAGACAGTTCTGGTTTTTGTGCCAGAATAGTATTAACGATAAAGTTGAGCGCTTCGCTGTGAGCGGCGCCTGCACCTAAAGCCGCTTCCTGTTTATTGCCGTCCATTTTCCATTTGATACGTGCTTCGGGCAGGTGGAAACATTCGGCTAAACCAGAAAGGTACTCTTCACCATTTACTGCATCGATGATGGCAAATTTCAGTGAAGAACTACCGCAGTTCAGAACCAGTACTAACTTACTCGACATGGAAGTACCTATAATTGATACGTGGCTAAAAAAACGTCAGGGAGCCATAGAGCGTAGCGCATGATGACACCGACATTTATGATTAACATCATGCACTGCAAATTTTTTTTGCATGATGGAAGAAATATCTTGAGTCTATGCCATTTTGCGTAATTTTCAGCCAATGGCATAATGTATATGAATTTGACGACTCAATGAATATGTACTACTTAGGCCTTCAGGCTGCTAAAGGATACCTGATAGTGGGTATGGAAGACAAAATGTTTTGAACGTTGTCCCGCTGAGTTGTGAATTTGCACAAATTTTTGAATCTTTATATGTGAAGTTGAGGTGAAGCATGTCAACGCCGGATAATCGTTCTGTTAATTTTTTTAGCTTGTTTCGCCGGGGACAGCATTACTCAAAGACGTGGCCGCTGGAAAAACGCCTTGCCCCGGTCTTTGTCGAAAATCGCGTTATCAAGATGACGCGTTATGCGATCCGTTTTATGCCGCCGATCGCCGTATTTACTCTCTGCTGGCAGATTGCCCTGGGCGGTCAGCTTGGGCCGGCAGTTGCCACTGCCCTGTTCGCCTTAAGTTTACCCATGCAGGGATTGTGGTGGCTGGGCAAGCGTTCTGTCACGCCATTACCCCCTGCAATCCTTAACTGGTTTTATGAAGTTCGCGGTAAATTGCAGGAGTCTGGACAGGTGTTGGCACCCGTTGAAGGCAAGCCTGATTACCAGGCATTAGCTGACACGCTTAAGCGCGCCTTCAAACAACTGGATAAAACTTTCCTTGATGATTTGTAATTGACCCCTGATTACGCATATAAAAGAAGGCATACTCAGCCTTCTTTTTTTCACCGTAGTAGAGTGATACAGGAGTCAACAATGGAAATGACCAACGCGCAACGTCTTATTTTGTCTAATCAGTACAAGATGATGACTATGCTCGATCCGGCAAATGCTGAACGTTACCGTCGCCTGCAAACAATTATTGAGCGTGGTTACGGATTACAGATGCGTGAATTGGATCGCGAGTTTGGCGAGCTGAAAGAAGAAACCTGCCGCACTATCATCGACATTATGGAGATGTATCATGCGTTGCATGTTTCCTGGTCTAATTTGCAGGACCAGCAATCCATCGATGAACGTCGTGTCACCTTCCTCGGCTTTGACGCCGCCACTGAAGCACGTTACCTCGGTTATGTCCGCTTTATGGTTAATGTGGAAGGGCGCTATACCCATTTTGACGCCGGAACTCACGGTTTTAACGCCCAGACGCCAATGTGGGAAAAATATCAGCGCATGCTTAATGTGTGGCATGCCTGCCCGCGTCAGTACCATTTGAGCGCCAACGAAATTAATCAAATTATCAATGCCTGAGGAGGCCCGCGTGCGGTGCAAAGGTTTTCTGTTTGATCTTGATGGAACGCTGGTGGATTCCCTGCCTGCGGTAGAACGGGCGTGGAGCAACTGGGCCAGACGTCATGGGTTAGCGCCGGAAGAGGTGCTGGCTTTCATTCACGGTAAACAGGCGATCACCTCTCTGCGCCATTTTATGGCGGGCAAATCCGAGGCTGATATTGCCGCCGAGTTTACGCGTCTGGAGCACATCGAGGCCACGGAAACCGAAGGTATTACCGCGCTTCCGGGGGCAATCGCCTTACTCAGTCATTTGAATAAAGCAGGTATTCCGTGGGCCATTGTGACTTCTGGCTCCATGCCGGTAGCGCGAGCGCGCCATAAAATAGCTGGGCTTCCCGCACCAGAGGTGTTTGTAACCGCTGAGCGAGTGAAGCGCGGAAAACCAGAACCTGATGCGTATCTGTTAGGCGCGCAGCTGCTGGGGCTTGCGCCGCAGGAGTGTGTGGTGGTGGAAGATGCTCCCGCTGGCGTGCTTTCTGGCCTGGCGGCGGGTTGTCATGTCATTGCGGTTAACGCTCCGGCAGATACCCCGCGCCTGAATGAGGTCGATTTGGTCCTCCACAGTCTGGAGCAAATTACTGTGACCAAACAGCCAAATGGCGATGTTATTATTCAGTGAAACACCTGATCATGATTTAGCCCCGTCTCGTCGGGGCTTTTTTATGGCAGAATCAAGTCATCCCCCTCAATTAACAAGGATAAGTTGTGAACGGTGAATTGATTTGGGTTCTTTCATTACTGGCCGTTGCCATCGTCTTGTTTGCGACGGGCAGAGTGCGTATGGATGCGGTCGCTTTGTTTGTTATTGTCGCGTTTGCATTAAGCGGAACGCTGACAGTCCCAGAAGTATTTTCCGGCTTTTCTGATCCTAACGTTGTCCTGATTGCCGCCTTGTTTATTATTGGCGATGGTTTGGTCCGTACCGGTGTTGCCACCGTAATGGGAACATGGCTGGTCAAAGTTGCGGGCAATAGTGAAATCAAAATGTTGGTTTTGTTGATGCTGACCGTCGCGGGGCTTGGCGCGTTTATGAGTTCAACCGGCGTTGTCGCTATCTTTATTCCCGTGGTGTTAAGCGTTGCCATGCGTATGCAAACGTCGCCGTCACGTCTGATGATGCCGTTAAGTTTTGCCGGGCTGATTAGCGGCATGATGACGCTGGTGGCGACGCCGCCGAACCTGGTAGTCAACAGTGAATTGCTGCGTGAAGGCTATCACGGCTTCAGTTTCTTTAGCGTAACACCTATTGGCCTGGTCGTGCTGGTGCTGGGTATTTTGTATATGTTAGTGATGCGTTTCATGCTGAAAGGGGATACCCAGACCCCGCAGCGCGAAGGCTGGACGCGTCGAACCTTTCGCGATCTTATCCGTGAATATCGACTGACCGGGCGTGCGCGACGTCTGGCTATTCGCCCCGGATCGCCAATGATTGGTCAACGGCTGGATGATCTCAAATTACGTGAGCGTTATGGCGCTAACGTCATCGGTGTTGAACGCTGGCGGCGTTTTCGTCGCGTTATCGTGAACGTTAATGGGGTTTCTGAATTTCGCGCGCGTGACGTTTTGCTTATTGATATGTCTGCGGCTGATGTCGATCTCCGGCAATTTTGTAGTGAGCAATTGCTGGAGCCGATGGTACTGCGCGGCGAGTATTTTTCTGACCAGGCCCTTGATGTGGGCATGGCAGAGATTTCATTAATTCCTGAGTCAGAACTGATTGGTAAATCGGTGCGCGAAATTGGTTTTCGTACCCGCTACGGACTGAATGTGGTGGGGCTAAAGCGCAATGGCGTGGCGCTGGAAGGTTCGCTGGCGGATGAGCCTCTGCTGCTGGGCGATATCATCCTGGTTGTGGGTAACTGGAAACTGATCGGTATGCTGGCCAAACAGGGCCGCGACTTCGTAGCGCTGAACTTACCGGAAGAGGTGAGTGAAGCATCACCCGCGCACAGCCAGGCACCCCATGCCATTTTCTGTCTGGTGCTAATGGTGGCGTTAATGCTGACAGATGAAATTCCTAATCCTGTTGCCGCTATCATCGCCTGCCTGCTGATGGGGAAATTCCGCTGTATAGATGCTGAAAGCGCCTATAAATCCATTCACTGGCCGAGCATTATTTTGATCGTTGGGATGATGCCGTTTGCTGTGGCATTACAGAAAACGGGAGGTGTCGCGCTGGCGGTGAAAGGGCTGATGGACATTGGCGGTGGTTACGGGCCACATATGATGCTGGGGTGTTTGTTTGTCTTGTCGGCGGTTATTGGGCTATTTATCTCTAATACCGCGACGGCGGTGTTGATGGCTCCGATTGCGCTGGCTGCTGCCAAAACGATGGGGGTGTCGCCTTATCCATTCGCGATGGTCGTGGCGATGGCAGCATCCGCCGCCTTTATGACACCGGTTTCTTCACCTGTTAACACACTGGTTTTAGGTCCGGGAAATTACAGCTTCAGTGACTTTGTGAAGTTGGGGGTACCGTTCACCATTATCGTGATGGCGGTTTGTGTGGTGATGATCCCGATGCTGTTTCCGTTTTGACAAGAGCCTGATGTCGCATCCGGCGCTTATTGCCTGATGCGACGCAGACTCCGGCTGCTTACAGCGGTGAATCCTGGCTAATCTCATCGAGCGAAAGATGGAAGCTGGGAACAAATATTTCCATGAAGTAGTCCATCTCCTGGCTGCGACGCGCTTCAAGCGTCGCTTCCAGTCGCGTTTTTGCCAGCAAGAATTCATTATTTCCGGCCGCGAGTTCTTCCAGACATTTCAGATATGCACACAGTGCATCTGCCTGTTTCACCAGCGATTTTTCTTCATCGCTATATGCATGCTCGTCAATTAACGGCGCAAAGATATCCCGCAGCTCTTCCGGAACCATATCGACCAGTTTTTGCTGAGCGATTTTTTCAATAGCCTTGTACTCCTGAGCGATTTGCGAATTGAAGTATTTCACCGGAGTAGGGAGATCGCCGGTGAGCACTTCTGAGGCATCGTGGTACATCGCCAGTAAAGCGATACGTTCGGCGTTGACATTACCGCCAAATTTTCGATTTTTGATAGCTGCCAGCGCATGGGCGACCATCGCTACCTGCAAACTGTGTTCGGACACATTTTCCGTCCGCACGTTGCGCATGAGCGGCCAGCGGTTAATGAGTTTCAGGCGGGAGAGATGGGCAAAAAAATGGCTCTGTTTCATAGTGACCTTACGTATGATGACATCATCAGGTCATTGTGGCGGGATAACGCTGCCGGATGCAATCTCCGGCAGTGAAATTAAGATTACAGCTGATGATAACCAGAAAGGAAACGCGCGAACTTGCTCAAAGACAGCTCGATATCATCGACACGCGGTAGCGTGACAATGCGGAAGTGATCCGGCCACGGCCAGTTGAATGCCGTCCCTTGCACCAACAGAACTTTTTCCTGCAACAGGAAATCCAGCACCATTTTCTGATCGTCGTGAATGTTAAAGCGTTTGGCGTCGATTTTCGGGAACATATACAGCGCACCACGAGGTTTCACGCAGGAAACGCCCGGAATATCGTTGATCAGTTCCCACGCGCGGTTACGCTGCTCATAAAGACGACCGCCAGGGGTAATAAATTCACTGATGCTCTGATAACCACCTAGCGCGGTCTGAATGGCGTGTTGCGCAGGAACGTTAGCACACAGGCGCATTGAAGCCAGCATTTCCAGACCTTCGATGTAGCCTTTGGCGTGTTTTTTCGGCCCGTTCAACACCATCCACCCCTGACGGAAGCCTGCAACGCGGTACGTTTTCGACAGTCCGTTAAAGGTAATGGTCAGCAGGTCAGGTGCCAGCGGCGCAATTGAGTGATGCTCAGCGTCGTCGTAGAGAATTTTGTCATAAATTTCATCGGCGAAGATAATGAGATTATGCTGACGTGCAATCTCCACAATCTCCATTAAAAGCTCTTTGGAATATACCGCGCCGGTTGGGTTATTTGGGTTGATAATAACGATCCCACGCGTACGAGGCGTAATTTTAGCGCGAATATCATCGAGGTCCGGGAACCAGTCAGAGGATTCATCGCAAAGATAATGCACCGCTTTACCGCTGGAAAGCGAAACCGCCGCGGTCCAGAGTGGGTAATCTGGTGCAGGAACCAACATTTCGTCCCCGCTGTTCAGCAATGCCTGCATTGCCTGAACGATAAGCTCCGATACACCATTGCCGATGTAAATATCTTCCACGGTAACATCACGCATGCCACGAGCCTGGTAGTGCTGCATGATGGCTTTACGCGCGGAGTAAAGACCTTTGGAATCGCAATACCCTTGAGCGGTAGGCAGGTTGCGTATCACGTCAACGAGGATTTCATCTGGCGCGTCAAAACCGAACGGGGCTGGGTTGCCGATGTTCAGTTTCAGTACCTTGTTACCTTCTTCTTCCAGGCGTTTTGCTTCTTTCAGCACCGGACCACGGATGTCATAACAGACATTCTCTAATTTGCTGGATTTTTCAATGGGGGACATGAATCTTGACCTTTTTTGCTGTTATCGCCACTCCCTGCCGTGGAAGTCAGCTTAGAACAATGTACTCCCCCAGGACGGTGTTTTGAAGGTCTGCAGAATAAGATTTTGCCAGAGGGGAAGGCTCGATTGTGCTGTTAATAACTTAATAATGACAAAATAATGAGGTGTATATGCTTTACATGCAATGTTATATAGTGAATTGTTCTGATTCTTAATTGTAAGTCTGGTTTTTTTATCTGTAAGATAATTGTGTGAAAATGCCTCATTTAAGAATTCACTAATGAAACGCGATGATGATATTTCCTCATTACGGAGAGTTTAACTGCGTGATGATTTCCGAGGTGTCGCAATGGGGGCAAGGTGTGAAACTATTGTTAAGCGGAATTAATGAATGAGGATGATGCTAATTAATTATTATTTAATATTCAAAAAGGTTTTGATGTGCTTATTAATAATAGAAGATTACTTTGCCTAACATAACATAACTTTGCATCAGATAATTCGCAATGACCCTTATAAATAAAAGGTTTTTGGGGTAAAATGCTCGGATAAATGACGGATCCCTGCTCTTGATGCCGCCTCACCATTGCTGTTGGTACGTGTTCGCGTATGACCAGCGATGCTGCACGAGAGTGGAACAAGGACTCACATTTACATTTATACAAACACGCGCATGTCATAAATAGAAAAGAGTGAGTAACTTAATAGATATGCGATCCCTGAAGATATATTCTGTGATCTACTTCAGGCATTATAACGGAACAATGTGAGTCGCTTTTTTAGTGCAACTCATATGCATTTTTACTTTCGTCCGGGTTCCGGATGAAACTGCCAGGGAGGCACATTACAAATGGAATTGCTTGTTTGTGTGTGCACAGCATTAACCAGCTCAGTATGAGCCGCCAGTAAGTGATAATATATGATAAGTGCAAATCGTCCGATAATTAACCTCGACCTCGATCTGCTGAGAACATTTGTTGCTGTTGCCGATCTGAACACTTTTGCTGCCGCAGCTGCCGCTGTGTGTCGTACTCAGTCCGCCGTAAGTCAGCAAATGCAGCGTCTGGAACAACTCGTTGGGAAAGAACTGTTCGCTCGTCACGGTCGCAACAAACTGTTAACTGAACATGGCATTCAACTTCTTGGTTACGCCAGGAAAATCCTGCGTTTTAATGATGAGGCCTGCTCATCATTAATGTTCAGTAATCTTCAGGGCGTATTAACTATCGGTGCTTCAGATGAATCTGCCGATACGATCTTACCTTTCCTGTTAAATCGCGTGAGTTCGGTTTATCCGAAATTAGCGCTGGATGTCCGCGTTAAACGTAATGCCTATATGGCAGAAATGCTGGAATCCCAGGAAGTGGATTTGATGGTAACCACCCATCGTCCTTCAGCGTTTAAGGCATTGAACCTGCGTACCTCGCCAACACACTGGTACTGCGCAGCGGAATACATATTGCAAAAAGGCGAGCCGATCCCTCTTGTATTGCTGGATGATCCTAGCCCGTTTCGCGATATGGTGCTGGCGACGCTTAATAAAGCAGATATTCCATGGCGACTGGCTTATGTCGCCTCGACGCTTCCGGCCGTTCGTGCGGCAGTGAAAGCCGGTCTTGGCGTGACGGCAAGGCCGGTTGAGATGATGAGCCCGGACCTGCGTGTGCTGAGTGGAGTAGATGGCTTACCGCCGCTACCTGATACCGAATATTTGCTGTGCTATGATCCGTCCAGTAATAATGAGCTGGCCCAGGTGATCTATCAGGCGATGGAGAGCTACCATAATCCGTGGCAATACAGCCCAATGTCTGCTCCGGAAGGGGATGATTCATTGTTGATTGAAAGGGATATCGAGTAATCGACGGACGATAGATAATTCCTGAGACAATAGTGTAAAAAACGAGCCGCTGGGGGTGTTTTAAACCCCAGCGGCTTTTTTTTAGTAAAAATCCTTCATCGCATAGTGCAGAACGTACAAAACTGTTCATTTTTCAACCACCAGAGATTCACGTCCCGAACGCACAAATAGTCGCCTGAAAAAAATCACCTGCTACAATGATGTTAAAAAATACGTAAATTTGTTGCTGCGTTTTTGTTATGGAATGACAAAAGCGTGTCACAGATCAAGAAAATACTCTCTTTTGGGGGGAGGAATCGACACAAATTCCTGTCAAAATAGACCCGTATTTTTTCCATTGCTTCACAACGGACACGATTCAACAACATCTAATTATCCTGGAGTCGTCAAGGATCTGGGGTGAAAGGGCATTAAATGCTAATGGTGTTGATATTATGTAAACTAATGTGAAGAAACTTTTGTTAAAGTTGACAAAAGGTTATAGAAAGGAGTAAAAAACCACATCAATTAGCTGTATAAAAGAATTTCTACAGTGATTGTAAGGTTTTTTTTATTCCTCCCCATGAATCGATGTGGCGTCCATCTGCCGTGAAGAGCAGTGAATCTGGCGCTACTTTTGATGAGTAAGCAATGAGTATGTCAACATCCACTGAAGTCATCGCTCATCACTGGGCATTCGCTATCTTTCTTATCGTTGCCATTGGCCTGTGTTGCCTGATGCTGGTAGGCGGTTGGTTTTTAGGCGGTCGCGCACGCGCGAGGTCGAAAAACGTGCCGTTTGAATCCGGTATCGACTCGGTCGGCTCCGCCCGCTTACGCCTGTCCGCCAAGTTTTATCTGGTGGCCATGTTCTTCGTTATCTTCGACGTTGAAGCGCTGTATCTGTTCGCATGGTCAACCTCTATCCGCGAAAGCGGCTGGGTAGGCTTTGTGGAAGCTGCAATTTTTATTTTTGTGTTACTGGCAGGTCTGGTTTATCTGGTGCGTATTGGCGCGCTGGACTGGACGCCCGCGCGTTCACGCCGCGAGCGTATGAACCCGGAAACGAACAGTATCGCTAATCGTCAACGCTAACCGCGAGGCATTAAGATGGATTATACGCTCACCCGCATAGATCCCAACGGTGAGAACGACCGTTACCCCCTGCAAAAGCAGGAGATCGTAACCGACCCTCTGGAGCAAGAAGTTAACAAAAACGTGTTTATGGGCAAGCTCAATGACATGGTTAACTGGGGTCGTAAAAACTCAATTTGGCCGTATAACTTCGGTCTTTCCTGCTGTTACGTTGAGATGGTGACTTCGTTTACCGCGGTGCATGACGTGGCGCGTTTTGGCGCAGAAGTATTGCGTGCTTCGCCGCGTCAGGCTGACCTGATGGTGGTTGCAGGAACCTGCTTTACCAAAATGGCACCGGTTATTCAGCGTCTGTATGACCAGATGCTGGAACCAAAATGGGTTATCTCAATGGGTGCCTGTGCCAACTCTGGTGGTATGTACGATATTTATTCCGTTGTGCAGGGCGTCGATAAATTCATCCCGGTTGATGTGTATATCCCGGGCTGCCCGCCGCGTCCTGAAGCGTACATGCAGGCACTGATGCTGTTGCAGGAATCTATCGGCAAAGAACGTCGTCCGCTCTCCTGGGTGGTTGGCGATCAGGGCGTTTATCGCGCCAATATGCAATCAGAGCGCGAACGCAAGCGCGGTGAACGCATTGCCGTAACTAACCTGCGTACACCTGACGAGATTTAATTTGCGCCTGTCGGCAAAGGGATTTTTCTTCGCTTATTCCTAAATCTATTTCGCGAAGCTTACTGCGCCGACAGTCACCACGGACCATTTGCAATGGTGAACAATATGACCGACTTAACCGCGCAAGAACCCGCCTGGCAGACCCGCGATCATCTTGATGATCCGGTGATTGGCGAACTGCGCAACCGTTTTGGGCCGGATGCCTTTACTGTTCAGGCGACTCGCACCGGGGTTCCCGTTGTGTGGATCAAGCGTGAACAATTACTGGAAGTTGGCGATTTCTTAAAGAAACTGCCGAAACCTTACGTCATGCTGTTTGACTTACACGGCATGGACGAACGTCTGCGCACACACCGCGAAGGGTTACCTGCCGCGGATTTTTCCGTTTTCTACCATCTGATTTCTATCGATCGTAACCGCGACATCATGCTGAAGGTGGCGCTGGCAGAAAACGACCTGCACGTACCGACCTTCACCAAACTGTTCCCGAACGCTAACTGGTATGAGCGTGAAACCTGGGATCTGTTTGGCATTACTTTCGACGGTCACCCGAACCTGCGACGCATCATGATGCCGCAAACCTGGAAAGGTCACCCGCTGCGTAAAGATTATCCGGCGCGCGCTACCGAATTCTCGCCGTTTGAGCTGACCAAAGCCAAACAGGATCTGGAGATGGAAGCCCTGACCTTCAAACCGGAAGAGTGGGGGATGAAGCGCGGCACCGAAAACGAGGACTTCATGTTCCTCAACCTCGGTCCGAACCACCCGTCGGCGCACGGGGCTTTCCGTATCGTTTTGCAACTCGATGGCGAAGAGATTGTCGACTGCGTACCAGACATCGGTTACCACCACCGTGGTGCGGAGAAAATGGGCGAACGCCAGTCCTGGCACAGCTACATTCCGTATACTGACCGTATCGAATACCTCGGCGGCTGCGTTAACGAAATGCCTTACGTGCTGGCGGTAGAGAAACTGGCCGGGATCACCGTGCCGGATCGCGTTAACGTCATTCGCGTTATGCTCTCCGAACTGTTCCGCATCAACAGTCACCTGCTGTATATCTCGACCTTTATTCAGGACGTCGGCGCAATGACGCCAGTGTTCTTCGCCTTTACCGATCGTCAGAAAATTTACGATCTGGTGGAAGCAATCACTGGTTTCCGTATGCACCCGGCGTGGTTCCGTATTGGCGGCGAAGCGCACGACCTGCCGCGCGGCTGGGATCGCCTGCTGCGTGAGTTCCTCGACTGGATGCCGAAACGTCTGGCGTCTTACGAGAAAGCGGCGCTGCAAAACACCATTCTGAAAGGTCGTTCCCAGGGCGTTGCCGCCTATGGCGCGAAAGAGGCGCTGGAGTGGGGCACCACTGGCGCGGGCCTGCGTGCTACCGGGATCGACTTCGACGTGCGTAAGGCGCGTCCTTATTCTGGCTATGAAAACTTCGACTTTGAAATCCCGGTGGGTGGTGGCGTTTCTGACTGCTACACCCGCGTAATGCTTAAAGTGGAAGAGCTGCGCCAGAGTCTGCGCATTCTTGAGCAGTGCCTCAACAACATGCCGGAAGGCCCGTTCAAAGCGGATCACCCGCTGACCACGCCGCCGCCGAAAGAGCGCACGCTGCAACATATCGAAACCCTGATCACCCACTTCCTGCAAGTGTCGTGGGGTCCGGTGATGCCTGCCAATGAATCTTTCCAGATGATTGAGGCGACCAAAGGGATCAACAGTTACTACCTGACCAGCGACGGCAGCACCATGAGTTACCGCACCCGTGTTCGTACCCCGAGCTTTGCGCATTTGCAGCAAATTCCGGCGGCGATCCGCGGCAGCCTGGTGTCTGACCTGATTGTTTATCTGGGCAGTATCGATTTTGTTATGTCAGATGTGGACCGCTAATTATGCACGAGAATCAACAACCACAAACCGAGGCTTTTGAGCTGAGTGCGGCAGAGCGTGAAGCGATCGAGCACGAGATGCACCACTACGAAGACCCGCGTGCGGCGTCCATTGAAGCGCTGAAAATCGTTCAGAAGCAGCGTGGCTGGGTGCCGGATGGTGCGATCCACGCGATCGCCGATGTGCTGGGTATTCCGGCAAGCGACGTCGAAGGTGTGGCAACGTTCTACAGTCAGATCTTCCGCCAGCCGGTTGGTCGCCATGTGATCCGTTATTGTGACAGCGTGGTCTGTCATATCAACGGTTATCAGGGTATTCAGGCGGCGCTCGAGAAAAAGCTGAACATCAAACCAGGGCAAACGACATTTGATGGCCGCTTTACGCTGCTGCCAACTTGCTGCCTGGGGAACTGTGATAAAGGGCCAAACATGATGATCGATGAGGACACTCACGCGCATCTGACCCCGGAAGCGATCCCTGAACTGCTGGAGCGGTATAAATGAAAAACATTATCCGTACTCCCGAAACGCATCCGCTGACCTGGCGTCTGCGCGATGACAAACAGCCAGTGTGGCTGGACGAATACCGCAGCAAAAACGGTTACGAAGGCGCGCGTAAGGCGCTGACCGGGCTGTCTCCGGACGAAATCGTTAATCAGGTAAAAGACGCTGGTCTGAAAGGGCGCGGCGGCGCGGGCTTCTCGACTGGCCTGAAATGGAGCCTGATGCCGAAAGACGAATCCATGAACATCCGTTACCTGCTGTGTAATGCCGATGAAATGGAGCCGGGCACCTATAAAGACCGCCTGTTGATGGAGCAACTGCCGCACCTGCTGGTGGAAGGTATGCTCATCTCCGCGTTTGCGCTGAAAGCTTACCGTGGCTACATCTTCCTGCGTGGCGAATATATCGAAGCGGCAGTTAATCTGCGCCGTGCCATTGCCGAAGCCACCGAAGCGGGTCTGCTTGGCAAAAACATTATGGGAACAGGTTTCGATTTCGAACTGTTCGTCCATACCGGGGCAGGGCGCTACATCTGCGGGGAAGAAACAGCGTTAATCAACTCCCTGGAAGGACGTCGTGCTA
>ERZ791886.626-NODE-626-length-20816-cov-2.280719_pt1 | contig 20816 bp, 19 predicted proteins | sample MGYA00510158_ERZ791886 | MGnify/ENA primary metagenome ERZ791886 (study PRJEB30046, sample SAMN00792063) | human gut metagenome | study: EMG produced TPA metagenomics assembly of the A metagenome-wide association study of gut microbiota in type 2... | reverse complement strand
TCCATAGTTTTAAAATCAAATTTTTCAGGAGACGTTACTGACGCAGGCATAAACAGATATTCAATGGAAATGACCAATGAGGGAGTTGCTGAATGGGCTAAGCGCGGCATAGCATTCTGCATGGAAAAAGGGATTGTATCCTCATATGACCTCACTAAGTTTATAGAAGGCGGAAACGATATCAAAATAACAAGAGAGGACATGGTTGTATTTCTTGGGAGAGCTCTTGCTCTTAACTATTCAATATCAACCGGAACATCGCTTGCGTTTAACGATACTTCCAGCATAACTGCGGCAGCAAAGCCTTATGTTGAGCTTCTTAATAAGCTTGGAATTGTAAGCGGAGATAATAACAACAATTTCAATCCTAAATCCAACATCACAAGGGCTGAGGTGGCTGTTCTTGCTTCAAAGGCCTATGACCTTATGAAAAAGAATGTTGTTTCAAATCCTGAGTCGGGTTATACGCAGACATCAGGAACAGTTGTGTCTCTTCTTGAAACCAACGGCACATGGGTTCTTAGACTCACCACCCCTGACGGAGTTTCCGGATTTGTGCTTACAGGCTCAACTCCAGTTTATAATAATGCCAGCAGTAATGTTGGCCCTGCCGGACTTGGTCTCGGCGATTCAGTTACAATATATCATTCTGATGCTGCAATTGCAAAAGTAATAATTACTAAGGACGTCGAGGTAAATGCAAACAATGTAAATACGCCACAGTATTCATCGACAATTAAGAACAAAGGCGAGCTTATCAGCGCAGGAGATTATAAGATAGGAATAAAGGATAAGCATGGCGATAAAACTTACTACACTGTTGCTGAGGACGCAAAGATTACTCTTAACGGCAGGTCTGCTACACTCAGACAGCTTTCTGACCGTATGAGAGGGGACGCTGTTGTTGAGGTTACGGTTGAGTTAAATTCATCAACTCAGGAGGCATATCTTGTAGAAGCCGTTGAGGAGAAGTATACAAGCAATACCGAAGGCAAGATTAAGAGCATAAATAAGAGACAGATAACTATAGAGTCAGGTTCAAAGACATATACGTACAGCTTTGCAGATGACGTTACCGTAAAGTATAACGGAAGTTCTTTGGATTTATATAAGGATGGCAAGGATAATGACCTTTGTGATAAGTTTGATGGTTTGACAGGCAGCAGATATATAGATGTTAAGCTTACATTGGACAAAAATAAGGACGTTGAAAAAATTGTAGCAGAGGCCAGCAACTATAAAGAGGACGATGATAAGAGCTATACAGGCGATATTAAAAATATTGATAAAAATGAAATTAAGATAGGAGGCAAGACCTATAAACTTTCAGACAGTGTAAAGGTCGATATAACCGTTGGCGATGATAATATCAATGACATTGACGACCTTGTAGAAGCCTTTGACGGTGGAGATATGACAATTCGTGCCGAGCTTACGGTTAAGAGCAGTAAAGTAACAAGAATTGACGGATATGTTTCTCAATTGGAAGGCGATCTGGATTATATGACAGTATCCAACGAATCGCGACCCAGAGGAGAAATGGGTGTAAGCGTAGACGGACTTAACCAAATCAGGTTTAAGTTTGACGAGGATACCAGAATAGCTATTGACGGAACGGACTACGACGCTGAAAATATAAACAGCCTTAAAAATCTTGTAAACAGGAACGATATTTCAGGTGTAACGGTTAGATTCGACGAGGACGGACTGGCGACCTCAGTTAAAGACTAATATTCTAAGCCCTCCGGTATACCGGAGGGCTTTAATAAGGAGAGATATATATGAAAATTAAAAACATCGTGTCTTTAACCTTGGCCGCTGCGCTGTCATTCTCATCAATTGTATTTGGTGCGGATAAGACAGAGATAAGCGTCAATGGAAATGCCCTTAATAATCAGGTATATACTGAGCATGGTACCATTATGATGCCTTTAAGGGAAACTGCAGAAAAGCTTGGATATACGGTTACATGGCACGAGGATGAAAAGGCAGCGACTGTTGACAGCAAAATAGTAAGCGCTAATGCTTTTGCAGGAAAGAATGAATATCTGAGTCAAAGCGGATACACATCAGAGCTTAATAATGAAGCCGTTGTTATAGATGGAAATATGTATGTGCCTGAGGAGTTTTTCCTGTATTATTTCTTTACAAAGACTGAAGGGCAAAACCTTATTAATTATGAGCCAAATGAGCCTAAGGTTCTCTCGGAATTTGCCAAAACAGAAAATGTGAATTGGTTTGGGCTGACAAACGAGCAGATGCTGGAGGATTTCGATTATCTTTATAAAGCACTTAAGGAAAACTATCCTTATTTCGGAACTCTGAAAAGAATGTATGGAGTAGATTTGGATGAAGAGTATAATAACAGCAGGAAGTTAGTTGAGAGTTGTAAGTCAGAGGCAGAGTTTTATTCAATTAATGAGAACTTCACACGTAAAGCCAATATGGTGGGACACTTGTCTGCAATAGCCCCATTTGATTATGATTGGTACGTTGAAACCTACAATAATCTTGAAGGTATTCCACAGTATTATTGGGGACAGATGAAAAAACTGGCTGACGCATACGGAAATGAGCTGTCAACGGAAAGCTATAAACGTATGGGAAATATTTTCTGGCCGGTATATGACAAGGTTCAGGCATATTACGAGGCGCAGGAGAACGAAGAAACTGTAGTGGATGAAGACGATATAAACTCACAGGAATATAAAAATGTACAGACAAAGATAATTGAAGAAGGTAAGACAGCATATATAGCTGTAAACAGTTTTGATATGAGCTGCTATACCGAGAACAAAAAGGTGCTTTTTGATTTCTATGAGCAGATAAAGGATTATAAGAATGTAATATTTGACTTTACAATGAATGGCGGGGGAGGAATGAGCTACTTTGATGATTTGATTGTTGCTCCTAATATAGATAAGCCGCTTTCCGCTGACGTTTATGAACTGGCAAAAGCGGGAAGCCTGAATGAAGAGTTTATTGAAGTTTCTACAATGGATGATATTTCTAATCTTCCTGAGCTACCCAAAATGAATCAGGATGATTTAAAGGAATTGGACGCTATGTTAAAAAATACGTATGAAGTAAAGCCCTCAAATGAAAGCAAAATGCTTAACGGGAAAATATGGATTCTCGTAAGCGAAAATGTATTTTCTTCATCCGAGTATGCGGCAATGTTTACAGAGGCCACAGGCTTTGCAACCCTTGTAGGGACGCAAACAGGGGGAGATGGAATAGGCAGCGACCCTATTCCTGTAGTAATGCCTAACAGCGGGCTCATTGTAAGATACAGCCCGATATATGGAATTACCTCCGATGGAACAGGAAGCCAGGAGTTTGGTACAACCCCGGATATAATATCTCCTGAAGGAGAGGACGCTTTAACTACATGCCTTAAAGCGATAGATAAGAAATAAATACTTTACTACAAGCCGTACACAAAAACGTGTGCGGCTTTTTTAAAATTTTGTGGTCATAACTTCCAAAACATGCTATTATCATTATAAATACAATATTTTAACATAAAATATACATTTAATTTCAAAAGAAGGTAAATATATGGGATTATTTGACAAAATAAAAGAACCGGTATTTTTAAAGGACACATCGGATGCTGACGAGCAAATTAAAATGTTGGAAGAAATTGGCGAAACAGCTCCGGACGATGTTAAAAAAATGATAGATTACGACATTAGACTGCTAAGAGCTGGCATAAAGGGCGAGGAAAACATATTATTCGAGCTTAAAAACAGTGGAATGCCTATGATAATAATAAGAGATTTATTTATAGTCTCTGGAGAACTATCGGCTCAGATTGATTTTTAATCGTAACCCGTAAACTTAACTATATTATTGAGTGTAAAAATCTTTTTGGTAATATTGAAATTAACAGTAAAGGAGATTTTATACGCACGGTAAACTATGGAGGAAATTTTAAAAAAGAAGGTATCTATTCTCCTGTTACACAGAATATGAGGCACCTCGAAGTAATAAGGCAGATAAGGCGTAACACTAAAACAAATTTAATTTCAAAGGCGATATTTGATAAATATTTTGAGGAAAATTATAGGTCTGTTGTAGTATTATCAAATCCAAGAACTGTAGTTAATATGAAATATGCCAAAAAAGAAATAAAGGATAAAGTTATAAGATATGATCAGTTAGTTGATTATATTAAAAATACGAATAGAAAATCTAAAGAGGAAACCATAAGCGAGCGCCAAATGGAGGAATTAGTGGAATTCTTTTTGAAAATTAATCAAAAAAAGCAGGTTGATTATGCTGAAAAATATAAAAGAATTTTAGAAGCAAGACTAAATTTAGAGTCTGATACATACGAAAAGGAAATTAAGCACGATGAAAAAGAGGATAATTCCATAATAAAGGGCACTACTCCAGAAGACAAAATAATTTGTCCTAAATGTGGAGCTTTAATGGTAAGACGCAGAGCTCAAAAAGGTCCCAATGCTGGAAATGAATTTTATGGATGTTCCTGCTATCCAAAATGTAAGTGTATAATCAATATAAAGCCAGAAAAAAAGGATATATTTTAAATATATCCTTTTTTAATATTTAATCTCTGAATGTTATTTTTCCATCATCAATGTTATCGATTATTGCAAGGGACTCAACTCTAATGTGGTTTTCCTCACGAAGAAGCTTTCCGCCATTCTGGAAGCCTTTTTCAATTACAATACCAATACCCTGTACAGTGGCGCCGGCCTGTTCACAAAGTCCAGTAAGTGCAAGAGCCGCTTTTCCGTTGGCAAGAAAATCGTCAATTATAAGAATTTTGTCTTCAGAAGATATATATTTTTTTGAAATCATTATGGGATAAACCCTCTGCTTTGTAAAGGAATAAACCTCTCCATGGTATTTATCAGGGTCAAGATTGCGGGATTCAGTTTTTTTAGCAAAAACAACGGGTACATTGTTGAAATACTGGGACGCTATTGCAGCTATCGCTATGCCCGACGCTTCTATTGTGACTATTTTTGTAACTTCAACGTCGCTGAATATTCTGGCAAATTCTTTGCCGATTTCATTCATAAAGGCTATATCTATCTGATGATTTAAAAAGCTGTCAACCTTTATTATTTCTGAGCCGATTGCTGTTCCGTCCGTTAAAATCTTCTTCTTCAATGCTTCCATTTTTATCCCCCTTGATTTATATATAAAAATAATTTTATTAGCTTATTTGTAATATATTAGCGTATAAAAGAAGATATTGCAACCAGATAAGTGCATAATATTTGTTGATTTTTTTGCTTTTCATAGATATAATTGTCAAAAAAGGAGGCTTGGACGTGGAGGACAATAAAGTAAAAGTGCTTATAACTGGACAAAAGGCAGGAGAAAACGCGGCTAAGGAGTTTGCGGAGATATATGATGAAATTTTTGAAGTAGAATTTGACGGAGGTTTTCCTGAATTTGACACGGCCTTTGATAAAGCCTCGGTTAGTGGTATGACTCATATGCTGTATTTTCAAGATGACATTAATTTACTGCTCGTAAGCCTTGCTGATGAACTGGGCGGATATACGGCTCAAATTACAGTTGACGATTTGAAAAATGTACTGTCGCAAAATGCGCATGACAGTATTTGAAACATAAGGAATAAATGTTATAAAATTCAAACATGGAGGTTATGTCTATGTTTGATTTTTTATATAAAAGCCCAAAGGGCAAACACGATATTATTAAAAATACTGTGGAGGACGAAAGCGAGATATATCTTGAGCGGATTTACACGCTTAAAAACAGCTTTTATCTTTCGTTCTTTGAGGAATGCATAAATTCCACTGTGGCTGACGCCTACGAATACTTTGCTGAAATGAGAATAAACGGAAATGTTTTCGGCGAAAACATTTACACAATGACTAAGGAAAAGGGCAGAAGGTTTATTAAGCTTATGGCCATTCATCATTCTATCAAAATACTGAGATGCAGGGAATGTGCGCTGAACCTTTCAGATATGAGGGAAATGCTGTTTTACGCGTTTGACCTCTGCCAGCCAGAGCAGAAGATGTTCGATCTGCTTTACGCCTGCGCAATCATGTATTCAGGAAACTTTGCGGAGCTTTATGCGTCTGCGGTAATGAAGTATCTTTTTGATAAAGATAAGTATGGAAGGCATACAATAGCTTTTATTGAAAATTTCTGCTATAATTCCTATGAAACTATGTTTAATTCGTTTACGAAATATTTATCTCTGGAGCAGAGGCTTCAGGGTGCTTGTTAGGAATTGAGGAGATAAAATGGGATGGACCGCTGAACAGATTAGCGCCATAAACGAGAAAAACGGAAATATACTTGTGTCCGCGGCGGCAGGTTCCGGTAAAACGGCCGTGCTGGTTGAGAGGATAATAAAGCTTATTACCGATGAGGAGAATCCTGTCGATATTGACAGGCTGCTTGTCGTTACGTTTACAAAGGCCGCCGCTGCTGAGATGAAAGAGAGAATTGGTGCGGCAGTTAATCTTGCTTTAAGGGAAAATCCTGATTCGGCAAATTTAAGGAGACAGTCTGTTCTCCTAAACCATGCCGATATAACAACAATACATTCTTTTTGTCTGAGAGTCGCAAGGGAGAACTACAATCGTCTTGGAATTGACCCGACGTTCAGGGTTGCAGATGATACGGAAATACTTCTTCTGCAGGACGAAATTATGGACAGCCTGTTTGAGGATAATTATGCCTCAGATGACCCTGAGGGGTTTTTGTATATGGTTGAAAACTACAGCGACGGGACTTCGGATAAGAAATTAAGGGAGCTTGTGCTGAAGGTATTTAATTTTATAAGAAGCTATCCCGATCCCAAGGGATGGATTGAAAAGCAAAAGGCCGCCTACTTAAAGGATAGCGGCCTTTGGTTTGACATTCTTAAAGAACAGATATCAGCTTATGTAAAGGGCGCTCTGGAGCTTACAAAAAATGCGCTTGAAATTGCAAACAGCACGGGTCCTGAAACTTATATACCAATGCTTGTCAGTGATATAGAAAAGATGGAATATATCCTTGAAGGTTTTGGTTTTAAAGACTTCTACTCACGCGTATTAAATATGTCCTTTGACAGGCTATCAACTAAAAAATGCGAGTCATCTACAAAAGAAAAAGTGAAATATTTAAGAGACAGATCAAAGAAAATTTTTGCAAATATAAACTCTAAGTTTCCGCTAAGGGATCCGGAGAATATGCTGGATGACATCAAAAATGCGGGATACGGCATATGCCTTCTGCTCGACCTCGTCAATGAATTTTCTCTAAGGTTCGATGAAGAGAAAAAGCAGAGGCGTATAGCGGATTACAGTGATTTGGAGCATTACTGCCTTAAGGTGCTTATTGATGAGGAAAGTACTGTTGAAAATCCTGTTAAATCCCAAGCCGCAAAGGAGCTTACAGAAAAGTATGCGTATGTTATGACTGACGAGTATCAGGACAGCAATGCGGTTCAGGAGCTTATTTTATCACTGGTTTCATCTGAGACAAACAGATTTATGGTAGGCGATGTGAAGCAGAGCATTTATAGCTTCAGACTGGCAAATCCTGATATTTTTACAGGAAAGTATAATACGTTTTCCCTTGAAAAGGGCGCCGCAAACGAAAGAATAGATATGTTTAAAAACTTCAGAAGCAGAAGCGAGGTTCTGGAGGGGATAAATTTTATATTCATGCAGCTGATGCAAAAGGAGCTCGGCGGAATTGAATATGATGAAAACGCTATGCTTTATCCGGGCGCGGAGTTTCCGGTTTATACCGGCAGCGCATCGGCCGGAGGGGCTGTTGAGATTGATATAGTTAACACTGATTATATAGATGAGGAATCCGAAGAGGATTTTTCAAATATGGAAAAGGAAATGAGCTTTGTAGCCGACAGAATTAACAGCCTAATGTATGGGAAGGACAGGCTGGAGGTATACGACCCTAAGCTCGGAGATTACAGGGAGCTGAAATTCAGTGATATTGTAATCATAATGAGAAAAAAAACCTATGGAGCATCATTTGTAGAGATACTGAGGTCAAAGGGAATACCTTCTTCAGCGGAGTCAAGCACAGGATTTCTTGATACAACGGAGGTTATGACTGCTCTTAGCTTTTTAAGGATAATTGATAATCCAAGACAGGATATTCCACTTGCCGCAGTTCTGCGTTCCCCCGTATACAGCCTAAGCGCAGATGATCTGTTGACAATAAAGCTTGAAGGCGGCTGCGATGAATACTGGGACTGTATTAAAAACTATAATGAGCATGGAACAAGTGACACTATCAAGAAAACCTTATCAGAATTTTTATCACAGTTAGACCATTGGCGCGATATATCTGTTGAGAAAACAATTAATGATTTAATCTGGGCAGTGTATACGGACACCGGATATTATGATTTAGCCGGAGTTCTGCCTGACGGCAAGGCGAGGCAGGCAAATCTAATGAAGCTCGTTAAAAAGGCATCGGATTACGACAGCCTAAGCTTTAAGGGACTTTTTGATTTTATCAGATACATTGAAAAAATAAACAAAAACGACGTTGAGATAGACAGCGAAAGCGGCGGCAGCCAAGATGGCGTAAGGATAATGACCATACATAAAAGCAAGGGCTTGGAATTTCCTGTTGTGTTTATCTCAGGCTGCGGAGGGAAATTCAATAAAACTGACTTGAGCGCTAATGTGGTTCTTCATAAAAATCTCGGCATAGGAAGCGAATATGTGGATGCCCAGACAAGGGTGAAATACAATACTGTTCCGCGCTCAGTTATATCGGAAGCGCTTTGGCATGACGCAGTGGCTGAGGAAATAAGGGTTCTTTATGTTGCCATGACGAGAGCTAAGGAAAAGCTTATAATAACGGGATACACTTCTGAAAACCCATCAAGAGCTGTAAAATGGCAGATGTTCTCAAACCGTAAAAAGGTTACTCTTCCGGCTTTTGAAATATCCTCCTGTGATAATTACCTTGATTGGATAATGGAGACTGTCGCTAGACACAGAAATGGAAAGCCGATTTTTGATTTAAGCGGAGAAGAACAGCAAAATGCTGTAAATGGGCTGTATGACCATAAATCTATATTCGAGGTCAACTTTATAAATGCAGTTTCAAAGCCTGCTGCTGAGATGAAGGACGAAACGTTTGAGATAAAATCAGAAGAAGACAGGGAATTTTTAAAGCAGCAGATTGGCGCAAGGCTGGGCTGGGAATATCCATACAGCATTGAAACCCAGATACCGGGAACCGTGTCGGTGTCTGACGTAAAAAGAATAAGAGGAACAAAGCTGTCGCATACGGTAAAAAAACCAGACTTTTATATAGGCGAGAAAGGCTTGTCACCTGCCGATATAGGAACGGCAGTGCATAAAGTTTTTGAACATATGGATTTCAGGTACGAGTATGATTATGACAGTATTAAAGCTCTTATAGAAAGTATGGTCAATGACGGTATACTCACATCTCAGGAGGGAGCGGCAGTCAGCATAAAAAGAATTGAGATGTTTGCTAAATCCGAATTATATAACAGGATACTCAATTCAGACGAGGTTTATAAGGAGGAAGCGTTCACTGTTTCCATAACACCTGAGGAAATTTATAGAAACGAAAAATATAAGGATATAGATGAGGCTGTTATTCTTCATGGCCGTGTTGACTGCTATTTTGTTGAAAACGGTGAAATAGTTTTGGTTGATTATAAAACGGACTATTATGACGAGGAAAACGAGGAGCAGTTCCAGGAAAGATATGAAATACAAATGGAGCTGTACACCAAGGCCTTGGAAAAGGTAACAGGTCTAAGGGTAAAGGAATGCTGCATTTATTCCGTTTCAGCCGGAAAAACCATAAAATTTTAAATCAGTATTTATATAATGCGGGGAGGTTATCCCCGCTTTTTTTAGGTTAATTTTGTGGAAAAATAAGAAAAATGCTATTAATTCTCCCGCAAAAAGTATTTTTATGTTAGAATTAAGAATATCGAAAGAAAAAAAGACTATTTTTTTAAATAAAAAATTATATGATAAGATAAATATATTCTGGTTTATTTTACATTCTTTAGGGGGACTACAAATGGACAATAAGAAGCTGAACATACTTGTTTGCGACGATGAAAAATCTATTGTTGACGCTATAGAAATATATCTCAAACAGGAGGATTACAATATTTTAAAGGCCTATGACGGAGAGGAAGCTCTTAAGGTGCTTGAAAACAATGAGGTTCATTTGGTTATTATGGATATAATGATGCCAAAGATGGACGGACTTAAGGCGGTAGTTAAAATAAGGGAAACCCTTAATATACCTATAATTATGCTTTCTGCCAAATCTGAGGATACAGATAAAATTATCGGCCTTAATTTTGGGGCTGACGACTATATAACAAAGCCATTTAATCCGCTTGAGCTTATTGCCAGGGTAAAATCACATATGAGAAGATATACAGCGCTTGGCTCCATAGCCGAAAAAGGCAGCATAATAAAAATAGGAGATTTAGAGCTGGATAAGGACTCTAAAGAGGTAAGGGTTAACGGTGAACCGGTTAAGCTCACTGCGACGGAGTATGGTATTTTGCAGCTTCTTATGGAAAATGCGGGAAAGGTATTTTCAATTGATGAAATATATGAAAAGGTTTGGAACGAGCTTTCATTTGCGCCGGAGAATACTGTTTCAGTACATATCAGAAGGATAAGAGAAAAAATTGAGATAAATCCAAAAGAGCCCAGATATTTAAAGGTGGTGTGGGGCATTGGCTACAAAATCGAAAAAATCTAAGCTGTATTCGATTAAAACGAAAATATTTTCTATAGTTGTTATTCTGCTTGCGGCATTGGTTACCTGCGTCAGTCTGGTATACGTAGTTGATATGCGTTACGAGTCAGGCTTTAACTATAACAGCTATTTTGACACGGAGACCTTTTATGCCCAGTACAGCCAGCTGGTAAGGTCTGTTGTAAATACTAAGCTTGTCTTTAAAAGCGAGGAAAACATTAAGGCCGGAAACGCCCTTAATGAGGAAAAGGTAATATATAATTTTGCACTGGACAACGACCTGGGCGAATATACAATATTAAATATAATAGGAAGTCCTATTCAGGTGATTTTTACAAATTCTGAGGACCAGTATTATTTTAATGAAAGGTATCCCGATTATAAAAAGCAGGCAATACAGGACCAGCTTTATGAGTATGATGATGCGGTAAAGGAGCTTGACAGATACACTGATTTTTACTACTGCCTTGTAAATACCAGGACAAAAAGCGAGATATCAAACAGTGATGCAAATACAATCTCAGGACTTAATATTAATACCTTTATGGATGGAAGATACACCAAGGGCACTGTAGTATATGATACAGAGTATTACTACACATATACTGACGACGGAAAGCTTATAAACTATTTTTATTATGACAATTATCTGGATTCAGTCAGCAGGATACTGCTTAACAGCGGCTATACGCTCTACACAGGCATAAGCAATGATGTTGAGGACGGAAGCGGAGTATTTGCCAAGCAGTATCAGGCGTTTGAGCAGAGAAAGACTAATGCGCCAAGAGCGGTTATCGCAGCAATACTGAGCAGTATAGTTATGGTTGCCGGCTTGCTTTATCTTATGATTGTAGCGGGCAAAACAAGTAAAAACAGCGATGTAAACCTGCTTGCTATTGATTATGTATTTAATGATGTTGGTACGGCGCTGTTTCTTCTGATTGCGTACGCGTCCTACTATTTTGCCGGCAAGATGATAAATGGGATATACTATGCCGGAAGCGAATGGGTTGGCATACTGAAATGGCTTATATGCATTCTGTTTATGATAGATACTGTGGTGACAATAAACTATCTGACATGTATGTCAAGACAGATAAAGAAAAGAAGACTGTTCTCAAACACTATTATAGGCGCGCTAATTAGATGGATAGCATCGTTCTTTAAGGAGTCAACCTTCAGGATATGGATACTTATATGTCTTATAATGTATGCGTTCATAAACTGTCTTTTGACCTTTGTGGCATGCTCAAGCGGTTCTCTTGTGCCTGTAGCCATTATAGTTATATTTGATTTAGCCGGAGTGTTTTTTGCAGCAAGAGCGCTTAAGTCAATAAAAAAGATTATGGTTGCTGTTAAGGAAACATCGGAGGGCAATTTTGACAAAAAGGTTAATCCGGACGAGATTTCACCGTCACTCAAAAACTTCGCAATCGACGTGTCGAATATGCAGAATGGGCTTAAACAGGCTGTGGGAAGGGCCGTTAAGGGCGAGAAGATGAAAACAGAGCTGATTACTAATGTTTCCCATGACCTTAAAACGCCGCTGACATCAATTATAACGTATGTTGACCTTCTAAAAAGAGAGGAGTTAAACAACGAAAAGGCGGAAAATTATGTTGCAATATTAGACGAAAAGACAAACAGGCTTAAACAGCTTATTGAGGATCTTGTTGAGGCCAGCAAGGCTTCAAGCGGAAATCTTGCCGTTACAAAAACTAAAATTAACCTTAGAGAGTTAATCGAACAGTCGCTGGGAGAGTTTGAGGAAAGAATTGAGTCTTCCGAGCTTGAGTTTAAAATAAACGCGACTGAGGACGTAATGATTCTGGCAGACGGACGACATATGTGGCGTATAGCTGAAAATCTGATTACAAACGCTCTTAAATACGCTATGCCCAAAACAAGGGTATTTATAGATATATATAAAACAGAGACCGAAGGCGTTATGGTTATTAAAAACGTTTCGGTAATACCTATTGAGGATGTTGACATCAAGAGCCTGACGGAAAGATTTGTAAGAGGCGAAGCCTCAAGGACGACGGAAGGCGCTGGACTTGGGCTTTCCATAACACAGAGTCTGTCGGAAATACAGGGAGGAAGGCTTGAGATAACATCGGACGGAGATGTATTTAAAGTTGCCGTTAAGATGCCTTTGTTTGCTGAAAACTGACGGGAGGCCGGGCCATGAAAAAATTAGCTATATTTTTAATATGCCTTGCCGCCGGACTTTGCGCTGTATTTGGCCTGCTTTATAAAGCTGATTTAGCCAGAATGGCTAATAATGAGCCAGTAATTTTCAGCACATGGGGATACAATTATGCCGATACAGACGAAGACACATCTGCAGATAATGAAGTACATGACCTTCTATATATGGAAGCAGATGAAAACACGATAACCTCAAGGGGAATTAATATGAGCATTGTTAATAACAGTGTTAACGACGTTGCCTTTGGTGATTACTACTCAATAGAGAAGCTGAACGGAGGAATGTGGAAGAAGCTTAACTATATCACTTCTGAGACTCCTGACTGGAATGATATGACATATGTCATAGAGACAGGAAGCCGGGCGGATTTTAATTTCTACTGGGCAGACATGTACGGTGAGCTTGAGCCTGGGGAATACAGAATGGTAAAGCTTTACATTGACAGTTCAAATTCTGCTGAGATTAATTACCTGTATGGTTATTTTACAATAAAATAATATATAAAGTCCTTCATTAGAAGGACTTTTTTGTTGAATTAAAGTGTAAAATGTAATATTATTAAAAATTAGGGGTAACAGTTTTAATTAAATGGGAAGAGATGATATACAGATGAAGGACAATGATTTAAGGGGAATGCTTGAGCTGTTTGCCAGATTTCTGAAATGGGTTGCAACCGGAATAATTGTAGGCGCAGTTGTGGGACTGGTAGGAGTGTTTTTTCACATTTCAGTTGAAAAGGCTACTGAGCTTAGGATAGTAACCCCTTGGCTTTTGTGGCTGCTTCCAATAGGGGGTGCGGTTATAGCATGGCTGTACAAGATAGCCGGAATGGAGCATGATAAAGGCACTAACTATGTGCTTGAAGCAGTGCGTTCAAATGATCCTCTTACTATAAAAACAGCTCCGCTTGTTTTTATAGGGACGGTAATTACACATTTATTTGGAGGCTCATCCGGAAGAGAGGGCGCAGCGCTTCAAATAGGCGGAAGTATTTCTTCATTTATAGGAGGAATAATAAAGCTTGATGAAAAAGACCAGAGAATTATGACTATGTGTGGAATGAGCGCCGGATTTTCAGCTCTGTTTGGAACACCGTTGGCGGCGGTTGTTTTTTCGCTGGAGGTTGTCAGCGTTGGTGTTATGTATTATTCGGCAATTGTTCCCTGTATTGTCGCGGCCGCTGTAGGCGCATATATTGCGTCACTTTTTGGAATACAGCCCACAGCCTTTGTGATTATGGGTGAGATGCCAGCCTTTAAAATATCAGTAATGATTAGAGTAGCCGTGTTCGGCATACTTTGTGCAATTGTTAGTATGATTTTCTGTCTTATACTGAAAAAGGCTCATCAGCTTTATGATAAAATACCTAACAGAATTGCTGCAGCATTTATAGGAGGACTTATCGTTGTGGCTCTAACTTATATAGTTGGAACAAGAGACTACAATGGAGCCGGAATGGACGTTATAAACAGAGCAGTAGCCGGAGAGGCAAAGCCTGAGGCGTTTATATTAAAAATGATTTTTACTGCGCTGACGCTTGGAGCAGGATTTAAGGGCGGTGAAATCGTACCGACATTTTTTGTAGGCGCGACGTTTGGGAACATTGCAGGAAAGCTTTTGGGCCTTGGCCCGTCATTTGGGGCAGCTTTGGGTATGGCTGCGCTGTTCTGCGGAGTAACAAACTGTCCTATGACGTCAATGTTTATTTGTATCGAGCTTTTTGGAACGAAAGGACTGCTTTATTATGCAATCGCATGCGCCGTATCATATAGGCTTTCCGGTTATTACGGACTTTACAGCGCACAAAAAATTGTATATTCAAAACACAGACCTGAATTTATAGACAAAAAAGCTTTATAATATTGCATAAAATACTTGTCTTATGCGTAATTATGGGTTATAATGTGAATTGCTTTTGGAGAATGGAAGCTTCATTACATATGTAAGAAAATAAGGAGGATATTTAACATGAAGAAATTTTTAGCGTTAGCTATGGCAGCTGCTATGGTACTCGGCGTTGCAGGATGCAGCTCAAGCTCATCTGAGAAGGAGCCCGAGAATACACAGCAGACAGAAGGCGAAACAGAAGGTACAGAACAGTCAGAAGGAAATACAGGAGTAATCAGAATGGGATGTAGCGCAGACTTCCCTCCCTTTGAGTCATATGCTGACGACGGAGCTACAATTGTAGGATATGACGTTGATATGATGCAGGAAGTTTGCAACAGAATTGGTATGGAGCTTGAGGTTCAGGATATGAACTTTGACGCTGTTGTAACAGCTGTTCAGACAGGTAAGCTTGAGGTTGGCGTATCCGGCATTACAATTACTGATGAACGTAAAAACAGTGTAAACTTCTCAGAGTCATACTTTATGGCTGCACAGTCAATCCTCGTTCCTAAGGATTCAGCTATCAAGGGATATCAGGATCTTCTTGACGGAGATTATAAAGCAGGCGTTCAGCTTGGAACAACAGGAGATATAATGGCTTCTGAAAAGCTTGGCGACAGAGTAAGCCAGTTTGAAAAATATGGCGATGCACTTGCTGCAATGCTCGCAGGCAAGGTAGACTGCATGGTTCTTGATACAGGTGTTGCAGAGGCATTTGCTGCTGCCAACGACCTTGTTGTACTTGAAGAGACATTTGGTACTGAAGAGGATACAGAATATTACGGAATTGCTATAGCTAAAGAAAATACAGAGCTTCTTGATAAAGTAAACACTGCCTTAGCTGACATGAAGGAAGACGGATTCTTTGATGAATTAAACGCAAAGTACTTCGGATAATTTGAAGCGGTAAAATAGTTTTATCACACCATGCAGAGCTTTGGTGCTTTGCATGGTGTTCTTGCATTAGAAACGGAAAACAAATAAAGCTGTTCTGTGGAGGACTGTTTTATTTATTTTCTGTATAATTAAAGGGGATAATTTTAGAAAGGGTGTGTTTTTTTGGCCGAATGGTTTGCAAAGGTAAAGGCCGACTTTATCTTGAATTTTATTGATGGTGATAGGTGGAAGCTTATTTTGAGCGGCCTTGGCGTAACTCTTAAAATAACTTTAATAGCTATTGTTATCGGCATAATAATAGGTATAGTGCTTGCAACAATCCGTTCAACCTATGATTTGACAAAGGGCGAGATGAAGGGCTTTAAAAAGGGATTAATGGGTTTCCTGAATGCTGTTGCTAAAGTCTACCTTACCGTAATAAGAGGTACGCCTGTTGTAATTCAGCTTCTAATAATCTACTTTGTAATTTTCGCATCATCTGATAACGGAGTAGTTATTGCTGCGCTTGCATTTGGTATAAACTCCGGTGCGTATGTTGCTGAAATTGTCCGCGGCGGTATTATGTCAATTGACCGAGGCCAGATGGAGGCCGGCAGAAGCTTGGGCTTTAATTACATAGAAACAATGAGATATATAATTATACCGCAGGCTTTTAAAAATGTTCTTCCTTCTCTGGCAAATGAGTTTATAGCTCTTTTAAAGGAAACATCCGTATCGGGATATGTTGCTGTTATGGATTTAACGCGTGCCGGAAACATTATTCGAGGAAAGACATTCAGCGCGTTTATGCCGCTTATTGCAGTTGCGCTTATTTATCTTTTTATGGTAATGGTGCTTACTTACTTCGTAGGAATTCTTGAGAGGAGGCTGCGCAACAGTGAACGATAATGATAATGTATTAATAAAGGTCAGAAACCTTGAAAAAAAATTCTATGGAGTTCCAGCCTTGAAAAGCGTCAGCACGGATATAAAGAAGGGTGAGGTTGTTGTTATGATTGGCCCTTCCGGCTCAGGAAAAAGTACTTTTTTGAGGTGCCTTAATCTGCTTGAAATGCCTACTGGCGGAACTATAACATTTAATGGCGTTGATATAACCGATAAAAACGTAGATATAAATATACACAGACAAAAGATGGGAATGGTCTTTCAGCACTTTAATTTATTCCCTCATATGACTATACTTAAGAATATGACGCTTGCTCCTACAAAGCTGCAGAGAAAGAATGAGGCCGAGGCTAGGGAAGAAGCCATGAGGCTTTTGGAGAGGGTCGGACTAGCAGACAGGGCTGAGGCATATCCATCCCAGCTTTCAGGAGGGCAGAAGCAGCGTATTGCTATTGTTCGTGCGCTTTGTATGAAACCGGATGTTATGCTGTTTGACGAACCAACGTCCGCACTTGACCCTGAAATGGTAGGCGAAGTTTTGGATGTTATGAAGGAGCTTGCGGAAGATAACATGACAATGGTTGTTGTTACGCATGAAATGGGATTTGCAAGAGAGGTTGGAGACAGGGTGCTTTTCCTTGAAGACGGAATAATCATGGAAGAGGGAGCACCTGACGATATTTTTAACCATCCGAAAACAGAGAGACTCCAGAGCTTTTTAGCAAAGGTATTATAAAGTAAGTGCTTTGACCCGGCCAAATCATGGCTGGGTTTTTAATATTAAAGCTATATACAGGAGGATAAAAAGTGAACCAAGATGACAAATTTAAAAAATGGATTTACAAATATGTTTATGCACCATATACTGTATTTTTTACTGTTGCCGTCTTAGTTTTCATTTGGGGATTTTTTTGGATGGGACCGACGGACTGTATATTATATAGTTTAGTTGGCTTATATATTGCGGTGCCTGTCGCAGGAGCATACTGCTCATGGATTTTAGGCCATCACAGGAGCATATTAAAGTGGTTTGCGCCGTTTGCATTTACTGCTGTAAACTGGATGTTGCCGTATATGATTTTTCACTCCACCGATTTGCTTTTTGGAGCGGTTACCTTCATTCCGTCAGTTGTGGGACTTCTGATTGGAATAGTATGCAACATAAGAGATGAAAGACAAAAATAAGGCGCATTATAATTTGCGCCTTTTTATATATGTTATAGTTTTACTCAACTGGTTTTCAGCTCTATCGTATCAATCAATGACTGCAAATCATTAAAAAACATACTAGCGTGATATCCGTCCGCGGACGCATGGGATATATTTAATGTAATAGGCATTTTATATGTTTCGTTATCACAGGTAAACTTACCGAATGTAATAATCGGAAAAAGGTTTGGCATCCCTCCGGGAGTGCTTGTGGTGTAGGAGGAATAGTTTAGCCATGGAACGCAGGAAACACAAAAGAAGTTCGGCGGCTGACCGTTTCTTGCCTTTATACCTTTATTGTTTTTATATTTTTCCATGTTGTGGACTGTGTTTGCATAAAATGTTTTAAAATCAGGATAATATTCTGTCCACATATCTGAAAATGTATGGTCGTCATCGTGGAATATAGTCATACTTGGGTTTGAAATATCAAAGTATCCTGGAAGGCCGTTTTCATCAGCGGCCATTCTGAACTCTTTCATGCTGTTTACAATTTTAGATACGCAGTAAACAAAGGCTGGATAAAACCTGAGAACATTATTATCAACCTGCTTTTTAAACCTGGTAACGTCAAGCTCAACTGTAAGACTATAGCCGCAAACTATTTTTGTACGGTAATATTCAAAGTGCTCTCTGCGCTCCCACTTATCCATATCTATATAATTGAACATAGCCTCATCTCCTTAAGTGAAAGTATATCACAAAAAGAGTATATAAAAAAGGCTGTATCTATTGATACAGCCTTTTGATTATTTATCATATAATTCGTATTTTTTTGAGTACGCAATGGCAATTACATGCGGTCCTGTATGTGAACCGATTGTAACACCAACACGGCACATATTTTCAATAAAACAGTAATTATTTCTGCTGTAATGCTCGGCAATTGTATCCATAATCGGTACTGACTCGTCGGCATAAAACATAGTTATAATGTACTCGTCCTCATGACCGCTGATTTCCTTGTCTGTTTTTTCAATTATTGTTTTTACGGCCTTTTTAGTACCCCTTACATTTTCTACAGGGAAAAGTTCGCCTTCCTTCATACATATGATAGGCTTTACATTAAAAATAGTACCCGCAAGCGCGGCAGTTTTTCCTATCCTTCCGCCATTTTGCAGAAAGTCAAGTGAACCGACAGTCCAGTTGATAGCAGTGTCATGCTTAAGTCTTTCTATTACGGATATATTTTCCTCGAGTGTGTAGCCGGCTTCTCGCATAAGGTTTGCCTGATAGACTATAAGTCCCATGCCGGCAGTGGCCTGTATACTGTCAATTATTTTTATTTTTCTGTCTGGATATTTATCCTCCATCATATCGGCTGCATTTACCGCGCTTTGATAAGAACCGCTGAACAGGCTGGAAATACAAAAACATAAAATATCCTGACCGCCTTCTAAAACAGGTTCAAAGGCGGTGATGTAATCTGCTATTGTTGGACATGAGGTTTTAGGAAAAACTTTATCCTCCGAAATCCGTCTGTAAAATTCATCTACAGATATTTCTGCTATTTCTCTCTGGTAATTTTCTTTATCAAAGGTAACATAAAACGGTACTCTGGGAATTGTTTCCGTATCTATTACTGAAGGATAAATATCACTTGCCGTATCAGATATTATTTTATATGAACTCATTTTATCACTGCCTCTCGGTTTGATTGTTATGGCCGCGGTATATGCAGATATAACGTTTTTATTTTTTAGTTATTTTGGTCGTGCCAATAACTAATACAATTCTATATTGAAATATATAACACTGTCAATTGGAGAATTATATAGAATTGTGCAAAAAACACCCAGATATTAAAATTTGTCCAAATAAAAAGCTCAAAGGGTTTACCTCTGAGCTCAATCAATTAATATTTTCTATAAAGGCCGACTACCTTTCCTAATATGGAAACGTCTCTGACAATAATAGGTGACATAGATGGATTTTCAGGCTGAAGCCTAATATAGCCGTTTTCGCGGTAAAATGTTTTAACTGTAGCGAAATCCTCAATTAAAGCGACAACTATATCTCCGTTCTCTGCGGTATTCTGCTGTTTAACGAGAATAAGGTCTTTATTGAAGATGCCGGCATTTATCATACTGTCCCCCTTTACCCTAAGCATAAATATTTCTCCATTGGGGGCATAGTCAATTGGAATTGGAAATGTATCTTCAATATTTTCAACCGCTAAAATAGGAGTTCCTGCAGTTACTGTACCTACTATCGGAACATTAATAAGCTCTTTTGCGTTGCTTGGCTCGTCAGCAGCGGATTCGCAAGTGAAAATTTCGATGGCGCGGGGTTTAGCAGGATCTCTTCTTATGTAGCCTTTCCTTTCAAGCCTTTCAAGATGCCCATGAACTGTTGATGTGGATTTAAGCCCGACGGCGTCACATATTTCTCGTACTGAAGGTGGATAACCCTTTTCCTTTACTTCTTTTTTCATATATTCAAGAATCTGCAGTTGTTTCTGCGATAATTTTTCCATTGTGTTCGCCTCCTATAAGGATTATTTTCTATATAATAACATATATTCTCCAAAATATCAAACAAATGTTTCTAAATATTAAATATTTTATTGACATAGAACGAAAATTCGTATATTATTTAAATATAAATACGAACATATATTTGAATGAGGTGATTATATGAGAAAATTTGTTTTTATGATTTTAGTGTTTCTTATGACTGTCTTTGCGGTTAATATTGCGTTTGGTAGTGCAGATAAAAATAAAACTAATGTATATTATGAAGAGATAACTATATCTAGAGGTGAAAGTTACTGGGACATTGCAGGTAAATATGATTCCGATGGAATGACAAGAACAGAGTATATGAACTATATAATGAAGTTTAACGAAGCTCATACAGATACACTTAAGGCTGGGCAAAAAATAATAGTTCCTGTTATAAAATACATTTAAATTTTTATGTATAAAATCTTTGTTATTTACCATACTACTGATGTGCAGAAGTTACTGCA
>ERZ791886.617-NODE-617-length-21032-cov-5.989465_pt1 | contig 21032 bp, 20 predicted proteins | sample MGYA00510158_ERZ791886 | MGnify/ENA primary metagenome ERZ791886 (study PRJEB30046, sample SAMN00792063) | human gut metagenome | study: EMG produced TPA metagenomics assembly of the A metagenome-wide association study of gut microbiota in type 2... | reverse complement strand
GCAGCACCCGACGCCCGCTCCGGCTCCGGCTCCGGCGCCTTCCGTTCCGAGCCAGTCCGTCGATGGCGGTTCTGTTGTCTCGCGTGCATACAGTAAGCTTGGTTGTGCTTATTCCTGGGGCGGAATTGGCCCGAACAGCTTCGACTGCTCTGGTTTTGTTAGCTACTGCCTCACTGGTCGCTATTGTCGCCTGGGCACCACGGGCACCTTTATGGGCTGGACGCGTGTGTCCGATCCGCAGCCCGGTGACGTTGTGGTCAACTCGTACCACACCGGCATTTACATCGGTGGCGGTCAGATGATTCATGCTTCCGACTACAACACGGGTGTTATCATCAGCTCCGTTGCCGCCGGCATGAACAACAACTATATCTTCGTACGCTACTAAGTATTCAGATAAAGCAAACGGATATGGACCTCGTGGCTTTGAGTCATGGGGTCCATTCTTTTGCCTTTAGTGCAGGCCGCTATCTAGTTTTGAATACTAGATAGCGGCCCAATCGGTTAGCAAGAAGGCTATAATTATATGGGAGCAATTAGAAAGGACCCTCTATGAGCTGGGCACTTATCTCAGATTCAAGCTGCAACCTCCGCGATTGGCAACCGACCGCACCCCATACCACCTTTGCATTTGCGCCCCTCAAAATTCGAGTGGGGGAGCGTGAATTCGTCGATGATCTTTCGCTCGACGTTCATGAGCTCAACTGCGCTGTTCAGGCGGAGACGAGCGCTTCTTCGAGCGCTTGTCCCAGCGTAGGGGAGTGGGTCGAGCTCTTCAAATTGGCAGACAAGACCATCTGCATGCCGATCTCTGAAGGCGTGTCGGGCAGCTACAACGCGGCAGCCACGGCTCGCGATATGGTTCTTGCCGAGGAACCGGACCGCAATATTCATCTTGTCAATTCACGCGCAGCTGGCGGCAAAATGGACCTGATCTTCCTGCTGTTCGACCGTTATCTCGCAAGCAATCCGGATGTCTCATTCGAGGATGCTTGCGCATACTTCGATAGCCTTGAGCAGAACAGCAAAATCCTCTTCAGCTTGTGCAATTACGAAAACCTCGCCAAGGCCGGACGTATCCCTAAGGCAGCCGGCGTCATTGCCAACAAGCTCAATATTCGCATTTTGGGCACGGCGAGTGAGGCCGGTGAAATCGAACTCGTCGGACACACGCGTGGCGAAAAGAAGATGTTCAACAAGATCATCGACACCATGGAAGCCGAGGGTTTTACGGGCGGCGAGGTCGTCATCGACCATGTCGAGAATGAGGCAGGCGCCCAAGCACTCGCCAGCCGCATTGTGGAGCGCTGGCCCTGCTCCAAGACCATTATCATGCCCTGCAACGGCCTGGATTCCTATTACGCCGAGATGCACGGCCTCATCATCGGCTACGGCATGGGCGTAGCTTCGGGCAAATAAAGTCCAACCAAACAAAAATACGGGCGGGACAAAGTGACAGATGGCTCTTTGTCCCGCCCGTTTTATACGTGGGCTAGCTATTAAACCCGTTGAACTTGAGATAGCTCATCAGGTACGCCTTCGAAACGAAGGACGATACCGCACTGCGTACGAGCAGCGATTCGCGCGTAACCTGGTGTGCGCTATCGGGCACGGGAGTCTGCTCGACGGAAAACGCCGCACGAATCGATGCCTCAAGTTGATCGACCACATAATCGAATGCCGTCGGAGCGTCGTAGCTCAAGCGCTGAATATTAAAGAGCGCCCGAACCGCAGCGATGGGCAGCACCTGCTTAAAGATACAAATGGCGATGAGACGCGCAATCTGTTCTCGGCCATATTGCTTTTTGACCGGAGCAGGTACCAGGCCGACCTTCACGTAGTTATTGATCATCGATGGCGTAATGACAGGCTGCTCCACACAAATGGACAGCGGCTCCATCCACAGCGCAACATACTCAATAACCTGGTCGCGGTAGAGCGTCACATTGGGCAACTGCTCATAGCGCGGCAGACTCAACGTATTGAGTTTGCGCACGATATCGGACTGAATAAATGCATCGGGCAGCACCGTGGGCTGAATATCCTCAGGCTTAATGCTGACAGACGAATCGGACATCGGAATAACGTGGTTAACGTGGTTCATAAAGGTCCTCCGTTCCTTTTCTATATTGTATTCTAGAAAATCTAGTTTTGCATACCACATAGCCGCCAAGTAAAAGTGGTTGGACAGCACATTGATGCACCGTCCAACCACTTTGTGTAAAGATAACAACCTTACATAAGATATATTATCGTACTTATCCACGGAGAAACGCGTATGCGCTCGTTGCTGCTATGGCTCCGTCAGAAACGGCGGTCACAACCTGGCGTAAACGCTTGGAACGGATATCGCCGGCTGCGAATAAGCCGGGTGTACGGGTGGCCATCGAATCGTCGGTGACAATGCCGCCGTCAGGAGCCAGATCGACTAGATGCTCAATAAGCTCGGTATGTGGCTGCATCCCCGTAAAGACAAAGATGCCAAACGAGCCAAGTTCAAATGACTCGGTATGAGTCTTACCGGATGCATTGTCCTTAAAGGTGATCGTCGTTGGCATGGCTTCGCCCGAGAGCTCCACAATACTAGTTTGGTACCTAACTGTAATATTGTCCTTTTCGAGTACTCTCTGAACAACACCATCAGGCGCACGAAACTGGTCGCGGCGCAGCACGATGGTCACGCTGTTGGCAATGTCTGACAGGAACAGAGCTTCTTCGCATGCCGAATTGCCACCACCGATTACAAAGACCTGTTTGCCGCGGAAGAACATGCCGTCACATGTTGCGCAATATGAAACGCCACGACCGCGATACGTATCCTCGCCAGCGAAACCTGCCGGTCGCGGCGTGGCACCCATGCAAGCGATAACACTCGAGGCCAGCGTATCGCCCGTATCGTGATGCACCGTAAACAGCGCTGCATCGGCATCGTAATCGATACCCGTAACCATGCTCCATGCAACCTGTGCTCCCAGGCCCTCTGCATGCTGCTGAAAACGCTCGCCGAGTTCGGCGCCACTCAAGAGCGGAATGCCCGGATAGTTCTCGATCTCATTGGTTGTGGCGATCTGCCCTCCCGACATGCCCTGCTCAATCACGGTCGTCGTCAGGTTGGCACGCGCAGCGTAAATGGCGGCAGCATAGCCCGCGGGGCCGCCACCGATAATCGCAACATCGATCGGCTGATCGGTAGTCATGGAATATCCTCTCGTCGAAACATTGACGTTCTTTGCGCTCATACCCAAATTTACGTGAACATGACACTCATGCACTACAATGATAAATCCGTGTTACAACGTCGAAGGGGAGTTATCGATGGATCAAACGCAGACGAGCGACGACGCTCCCCTGCCCACGCACAGCACTCCCCAATCGGAGCAAACAGCGCTCTTGGCTCAGCAAAAACCTCTCGTGACCATCGTGCACGCCTCGGTCGGCTCAGGCCATAAGGCCGCCGCAAATGCGATTGCGCAGGCCTTCGACCTCATCCGCGGCACCAATGGCATCCCCGAGGATGTTGAGATTGAAGTGCTCGATATCCTTGATTTTGGACGTATTAAATTCGACGGTAATAAGACCGCGGCTTCTTTTACGGGAGCCACGCGCCCCATTTACGACCTGACCTGGAGATATACACTTACGGGACATCTTCTCTGGGGTGGCGGCACGGCATGGTCTCGAATTATGTTCCCCGCCTTCAACGAATATATTCGTAGCCGCAGGCCCATAGCCGTGGTCGCAACGCACATCACAGCAGCCAATGTTGCCGTGGGTGCCCGCGTAATTACGGGTATCGATTATCCGGTCATCTGCGTACCGACCGACTACGAAGTCGAGGGCTGGTGGCCCCACAAGGACACCGATCTATTCTGTGTTGCCAACGAATTTATGTCCGAAACGCTGCGTCCGCGCAAGGTGCCCGAGGCAAAGATTCGCATTACCGGCATTCCTATTCGCACCGGATTCGACACGGATTACGATCGCGAGGAAGAGCTAGCCAAGTTCAACCTCCCCACCGACAAGACCGTCGTGCTGGTTATGGCCGGCGCCAGTTTACCTCAACCGTACGTCCGCTTTCGCGCGGCGATGGACCAGACCCTCCCCTTCCTACGCAGCTTTGAGGACATGCATTTTGTCTTTTTGCCGGGCAAGGATGAGGAATACGCCGCCCGACTCAAGAAGCTCTTCGACGCCATGAAGCTCGAAAACGTCACGGTTCTGGACTACGTGGACGACATGGCGGCCCTCATGCACGGCTGCGACCTGGCAATTCTCAAATCGGGCGGACTCACCGTCACCGAGTGCCTGTGCGCGCACCTGCCGATGATCCTGCTGGGCAAGTCCTATGGCCAGGAAAAGGCCAACACCACGATGCTCACCGGCATGGGCGCCAGCATGCATGTCACCACCGCACGAGAACTCATCGTAACCCTGCGCCACCTGCACGACCATCCCGAATCACTCAAAGCCCTACTCATCAACGGCGAAGTACTACGCCGCCCCCACGCAGCCGAAGACATAGCCATCGCAACCATGGAGCTCGTAGGCAAACCCCAAAAGCGCAAAAGAGCCTTCTGCCGCTTCTACTGGGGCGAAAAACCTGCGCATATCCGCTAGTCGAATGTCCGCCGTTCTGCCGGAGCCGCCCTTATATCATTCCATGCTCAAACATTCTCGCTGCGCTGCGAAACTGCGCGTGGAACGATATAAGGGCGGCTCCGGCAGAACGGCTGCGTTTACTTATTAGCAGCTACTTCGGTATCCCCTCCATTAGAACCTGCAAAGGCAAAACAGGAAAATATAAATACAGTAAGCCGATGCGACAAAGGGACAGCCCCTTTGTCGCATCGGCTTACTAGAAAAGTAAATACTGTCTCAAGCGAGTAGCCGCCCGCCTGCCTCTCACACATATCGTTCCACGCGCAGTTTCGTAGCGAGCGAAGCGAAGCGAGAATGTTTGAGCATGGAATGATATATAGGGGCCTCCCACGGGTGAGCGGACATTACAATACGCCGCTAGAACCGAAACCGCCGGCTCCTCGGTCGGTTTTGTCTAGTTCTTCTGCTTCTATGAGGTTGACCGTGGGGACTTCTTGGATGACGAGTTGGGCTATGCGGTCGCCTTTGTTGATTTGGATGTCGTTGGTGGGATCCAGGTTGATGAGGATAACCTTGAGTTCTCCTCGGTAGTGGGCGTCGATGAGGCCAGGCGTGTTAACTATAGACAGGCCCTGCTTGATGGCCAAGCCGCTGCGGGGCTGCACGAAGCCGGCGTAGCCATCGGGCAGGGCGATAGCCAGCCCAGTAGAGACCAAACGGCGTTCGAAGGGCTTCAGGACGCAGTCCTCGTTGGAGCGCAAATCCAAGCCGGCATCGGTGGGATGGGCGTATTTGGGAAGCTCGACGGTGGGGTCGAGACGCTTTATGTTGACGGTAATGTTGGACATGGAATCACCTTAGCTTGTCGAGCTCTTGCAGAAACTCATCGACGTCTTTGAAATCACGGTAGACCGAGGCAAAGCGGATGTACGCCACCTTGTCGATCTTGGCCAAGCGCTTGAGCACCATGTCACCCAACTCATGGGACGTGACGGCCGTCAGCGTGCGAGAGCGCAGCTCGACCTCGATGTCATCGATAATCTCATTGAGCTTCTTAGTGTCGATATCGCGCTTGATGGTGGCGCGCATCAAGCCGACGAGCAGCTTATTGCGATCAAACCGCTGCTTGGTTCCGTCTGACTTAATGACCTCGATTGGGTCTTCGCATCGCTCGAACGTTGTAAAGCGGTAGTTACACGAGCAACATTCGCGACGGCGCTTAATGGTGTTATTTGACTCCTGCATACGAGAATCAACGACGCGGGTATGTGCCTTGCCGCATTTGGGACAGCGCATGGTACCTCCTCTAAAACGATTACAAGGGTACCATGCGACGGTACTTAAATCTTAGGAACGTGCGGGAACTTTAAGATGAGCACCGGCATCGAGCGAGCCATGCTCCAGGTGGTTGACGTTGCGGATCATATCAGAGGTTTCCTGTGTGGAAAGACCCTCAATCGGATGCTCCTGAGCAAGCGACCACAAGGAATCGCCAGACTGAACACGGACGGTCTCGTAGGTAACGTTGGATACCGACTCGGCATATGCGGCATGACGAGCGCTGAAGATCGAGGTAGCAAGTACAAAGAAGAGCGTGAGCGCAACGGCGACGGCGACAATCGTCGGAACCTTCAGGGCAACGCGGGCCGGCGCGACTACAGCCTGCTGATTGCGCTCAGGCTTTACGGTCAAAGGCTGAAAGCCAGAGCGGCCACCCCGAACAACCGTAAAAGTGGGTTCTGCAGGCGTCTCGAGCTTAAAGGCGAGGTTTCCCTGGACCATATTCGTTGCGTTCATCATGTTCTCCTCTCGCGTGTTTTGCTGAGAACAGTTTTATCAAGCCGCGCGGACAAAAATGTCTAGCGCGAGAACGAATGTTCGGTTATTATTATCTTCGAACAGTTGTTCCTGTCAAGCAAAATTCGAACATTTGTTTGACATGGGTAGAGAGGATGCCCTGATGGCTCGCAAAATTACCAAGCGTCAGCAGCAAATTTACGACTTCATCAAGGAATATCAGCAGGAGAAGGGTTATCCGCCCAGCGTGCGCGAGATGGCTTCTGCCGTGGGCCTTTCCTCCCCCAGCACCGTGCACGCCCATCTCTCTGCCCTGGAGGCGCGCGGGCTACTCAAGCGCGATGCCACCAAACCGCGTGCCCTGGAACTCTTTAACGAGGATGGTTCCTCTGTCTCAATTTCTAAATCTGACGAGCCCACCGCACCTCGCGGAACGGTCTCGCTACCGCTCGTTGGTCGCGTCGCGGCTGGGATTCCCATTCTGGCCGAGCAGAATATCGAAGACACGTTTACTATCCCGACCGAAATCGCCACTGATCAGGGTTCCTTTATCCTTGAGGTGCATGGGAGCTCAATGATCAATGTCGGCATCTTCAATGGCGATTACATCATCGTCCGTGAACAAAAGAATGCCATGAACGGCGAAATTGTCGTGGCCATGATCGATGGTTCGGCGACCGTCAAGACGTTCTACAAGGAGCAGGGACGCGTACGTCTGCAGCCCGAGAACGACACCATGGAGCCTATCTATGCAACGAATCCCGTTATCCTGGGCAAAGTCGTCGGCTTGATGCGCCGGTTCTCGTAATGCAAAAACGCATCACAATCTTTGATACCGTCCGCGGGTTTACGATGATTTCTATGGCAGGTTTTCACGCTTGCTATGATCTTGCCTACCTGTACGGCTGGGATATGCCTTGGTTTACCCAGACTGTCTTTCAAGACGTCTGGCGCGCCAGCATCAGTTGGGTATTTTTGTTTATCGCGGGTTGGATGTGCACTCTTTCGCGCAACAATATCAAACGTGCCGCCAAATACGCCTTAGCAGCACTCGTTGTCTGGTTGGCAACAACACTTGTCTCAGTCGACGATTCGGTTAATTTTGGCATCATCTACTGCATGGCCGCATGCACCGGCATCGTGGCGTTGACCGATCCCGTCCTTAAGAAGATAACGGCGAGATGGGGCATGCCCCTATGCCTTGTGTTGTTCGCCCTCACCTGGAGCATCCCCAAAACGATCTACTCTGTCCCCCACCTGGCGTGGCTGGGATTTCCGAGCCCTGGGTTTGTCTCAGGTGATTACTACCCCATCATCCCGTTTATCTTTATGTATCTTGCAGGATACTTCCCCGCACACATAGCGCAGAGTATCGATAAGACCGTCCCTAGCTGGGCCTACGCCAACCCCCTGCCGGCGCTCGCCAGCCTTGGACGTCACGCTCTCCCCTTTTATCTGCTGCATCAGCCCATCATTCTGGGCATTTTGGAGCTCGTCTACTCGGTGCGATAACGCTCGAGCCGCGGTGCAATACGAGCCGGCAACTTCGCCACAATGCGAACGCCGTCCTCGAGATATTCCTCATGCAGAAGGGTTCCCTGCTCATGCACCAGCGTGATGAGAGCGCCCTCGCGATACGGGATATCAGCGGAGAGCAACACATCGGTGGCAGCTGCCTCGCGAGCAATGCGATCGACGAGATCGTCGAGCCCCTCGCCCGTTTGGGCCGAGAACAGAACGGCAGCTGGATAGCGACGACGGAAACTCAATCGATCAACGCTATCGAGAAGATCGATTTTATTGAATACGGTCAGCGTTAAACGCTCTCCGGCGCCGATCTCATCAAGCACGCGGTCGACAGCCTCCAGCTGCCGCTCATAGTCCTCGTCAGACGCATCTACGACTTTGAGAATTAGATCGGCACCCAACACTTCGGACAGCGTCGATTTAAAGGCATCGACCAGACCATGCGGCAGCTTTTGAATAAAGCCGACGGTATCGGTGATCGTCATGCCGCGACCGCCGGGCAAGCGATACGAACGCGTCGTCGGGTCGAGCGTAGCAAACAGCTTGTCCTGCGAAAGTACCGTAGAGCCGGTCAGGCGATTAAGCAACGTCGATTTACCGGCATTGGTATAACCGGCTAGCGCGACACGAAATGCCGGTGACTCAATGCGACTCTTGGATTGAACGTCGCGACGCTGTTCAACCTGCCTGAGCTCACGACGAAGTGCAGCGATCTTATTACGAATGAGGCGACGGTCGACCTCGAGCTGACTTTCGCCCTGACCAAAGCGTGAGCCGATGCCGCCGCGCGTCTGCTCCTTGGCAAGATGGCTCCACATGCCGCGCAGACGAGGCAACAGATATTGAAGCTGTGCCAGCTGTACCTGTAGGCGTCCCTCACGCGTCTGAGCATGCAGACCAAAGATATCCAAAATCAGTGCTGTACGATCGATAATCTTTACCGGCTCGCCCACGGCTTTCTCCAAATAGGACTGCTGCGAGGGCGTCAGGTCGTCATCAAAAATAACGACATCGGCATCCATGCGATGCACCAGGCCGCAAAGCTCCTCTACTTTACCGGAACCGATAAACGATTTGGGATACGGCTTTACCAAACGCTGAGACAAGCGAGCCACGCACTGGGCACCAGCCGTGTGGGCAAGGCGCTCCAGCTCATCGAGCGAGCGATTGAGCGGCCATGCATTGTCGCGCCACTCAACACCAACTAAAATGGCACGCTCGGGCTCGGGTGCCGTGGGAACAAGGGGGAAACGGGCCATTAGGCAGCCTCAATACGATGCAGGATATCCTCAACGACCTCATCGATCGTACATTCATCCATATCAAACCACACGATACGGTCATCGCGCTTAAACCACGAAAGCTGACGCTTGGCATAACGACGCGAACGCATCTTAATGAGTTCGCGGGCCTCATCCATGCTCATCATGCCATTGAAAACATCGATGATCTCTTTATAACCAATTGCCTGCATCGACGTCAGGGCATCTCCCAGCCCCTGGTCCATAAGACCGCGGACCTCATCGACAAGACCCTGTTCAAACATCAGATCGACGCGCAGATTAATGCGCTCGTAGAGCACCTCGCGATTACGCGTCAGACCAAACCATAGGGCATGATAATGCTCGCGCGGAACACTAAACTGACTTTTTTGCTGTGCATAGGAGATACCATCATCATGCATCTCGAGCGCACGAATCACACGGCGCACGTTATGGGGATGAATAACAGCAGCCGATTCTGGATCGCGCTCGGCAAGCAGGGCATGCAGTTCTTCCTCGCCAATACGCTCGGCAAGCTCCTGATAGCCCGCACGGCGATCGTCCTCAAGTTCACCCGAGGGAAAGTCCATCTCATCGAGGGCTGCCTTGAGATATAGCCCCGTACCTCCGCAAAAAACCGGCAGGCAACCCGAACCAAGGAGACGTTCAACATGAGCGCGAGCGTCAGCCTGATAAAGCGCAGCAGAATATGCCACACCCGGCTCTACAATGTCGACGAGCCGCAGCGGCGCCGTACACTCATCGGGCGCCATCTTTGCGGTACCGATGTCCATGCCGCGATAGATTTGCATCGCATCGCACGACAGCACTTCGGACGAAAGACGAGCTGCCAAACAGTCGGCAACATCGCTCTTACCAACCGCCGTCGGACCGACGATCGCAACGGCGGAAAGACCTGCCCCGGGAGCAACCATTAGCGCGGCTCGCCCACAACGGAGCCGGACAAATACCAGGTCTTGGCAACATCAACGTCGACATCAACGATCTTGCCAACAAGCTGATCGATGCTGTAACCCTCGGGGATGGGCGCATGCACGGTCTGATTCTTGGGACTCTTGCCCAGCAGGACCGCGTCGTTCTTTTTACTCGTTCCCTCAATAAGCGCCGGCACCACAGTATGAAGCTCACCCTGGTTATACTCGTGTGCCGTGGTCTCGATAACCTTAACCAGGCGGTTGAAACGCTCAAGAATAACCTCATGCGGCGTAGGATCGTCAATCTCGGCGGCCGGGGTACCGGCGCGCTTGGAATAGATGAAGGTATAGGCCTGAGCATAGCGGACCGTCTCGGCAAGTGAGAGCGTCTGCTCAAAGTCTTCTTCAGTCTCGCCCGGGAAGCCAACGATAATGTCGGTCGAGAGCGCGATGTCGGGCATGCGGTTGCGAATGCGATCGACCAGGCCCAGATAGTCCTCGCGTGTATAACGGCGATTCATCTCTTTGAGGATCCGCGTCGAGCCCGACTGAACTGCCAGGTGCAGCTGCGGCATAACGGCAGGCGTCTCGGCCATGGCGTCGATGGTCTCGGGCAACAGGTCCTTGGGATGTGAAGACGTAAAGAAGATGCGCTCCACACCCGTATCGCCCACGGCACGCAGCAGATCGGCAAAACGCGGCTTGCCAAACAGATCGCGACCATATGAGTTAACGTTTTGGCCCAGCAGCGTAATCTCACGCACGCCCTGGCGCACGAGCCCGGTCACCTCGTCGACAATCTCCTCAAAGGGACGGCTCTTCTCGCGGCCGCGCACGTACGGCACGATGCAATAGGTGCAGAAATTATTGCAGCCCGTCATGATGGGCACCCAGGCGTGATACTGGGTCTCGCGATGCCACGGCATGCTCATGGCGTCCGTATCCTCATGCTCATTGGTGCGGATATGACGCTTGCCGTCAAGGAACGCCTCGGCAATGAGCTCGGCCACATACGCGATGGAATGTGTACCGAAGATGACGTTGACGTTATCGACGTTGGTGAGCAGGCCCTCGCCATCGCGCTGCGCGATGCAACCGCCAACGGCAACCACGCGCTTGCCCGAAGGCGAAGGCGGCAGGCTTTTGCAGGAATTGCACTGACCGTACAGGCGAGTATCGGCGGCCTCGCGCACGCAGCACGTCATGAAGACAACGATATCGGCATGCGCAGGATCGAGCGCCATGAGGCAGCCATATGAATCAAGCAGACCGCTCACACGCTCGGAGTCGTGCTGATTCATCTGGCAGCCAAAGGTGCGGATAAAGTAGGTTTTACCGGTAAGAATATCGCGTACGGAACGCTGGTCCATGTGCATAAGTCCTAACGATGGGGAGCTAAACAAGGCAATCAGAAGCTATGCCACAGGCTTAACATCATCCATGACGACGTTATCCATAGCAGCTCGATTGATCTGGTGAACGTAGATAGAAAGGCGGATGGCCGTGCGCGACTCCCCGTTAATGAGGATGTCGGAGAACACAGGCGCGCAGGAAATATCAAAACCGGTTGGGATCAAAAAACCGCGCGCGATAGCCACGGCCTTAATGGCCTGGTTGACCGCACCGGCGCCGACACACTGAATGTTGACGGGTACACCATCCTTGACCATGCCGGCGATGGCGCCGGCAACGGACGCGGGCGATGATTTGCTTGATACCTTCAGGCAATCCATGAAGAAACTCCTGCGTTTAAAAGTACGTTTTAACTGCAATAACTGTATCGTACCGAGTGGACTCGGTAAAGGCACTATTCCTCTTTGGCAAGATCGAAGGTCACGGTGATTCGATCACGCGAAACGCGAATCTTTGGGTCGCCGCAAAGGTTGAGATAGTACCGGGCGGCAAGGTCATTAAAGTCGCGCTCCACAGCACGCGAAAACTGCGCCATATCATCCTTGGCAATACGTAGCCCGCGACGATCCTTTGCGAGATCGACAGGAGCCGGCGCATGCGAGGACGAATCACGCTCGCGCAGCAGACGCGCGGTCACACCGCGAACGGGCTTAATCTGCCCTGCCAAAATGCGATGAGCCGTGCGCTCGGACATCTCAAGACCCAAACCCGCACAGATACGGATAAAGTCCTCGGCATCAGAAGCAAGGCCTAAACGATCGATAACCGGAAGCTCGCTCTCGTCATCAATGAACAAGAGACGAGACGTATCAAGCCGACCTGACGCCTGAGCATAAAGGGTCGCGGCAATCTCAGACGGAGAGCCCAGATAGACATCGCAACCACGCAACTCCTCGAGCGCAAACTCACAAGCAGCGCGAATAATATTATGCGGACCGCGAGCACAGACGTAACGCCCGTCCTCATCCTTGACGGCCTGGGGCCAGCTGGACTGATCGGCACGCTCACTGAGGCGGTCGGCTGCGACGCTCACCTTGAAGGCTGAACCAAGATCGACGCCGGACGTGACCACACGGGCCTCGTCGGTGTTCTGCTTGATCGAAAACAATGCCATGCCACGACCGTGAACGCCCCAACGGTCCATCTTCATGCTCTCGAGCTTGGAGGTAACGCGGGCATCGAAGATTCGCTCTTGCATATCCTGCGGAACGCCCGAACCGTTATCCAGAAAGACAAGCGTGCGGACGCCATCTTCCTTGGTCGTGGCGAGATAGACCTTGTCGGCGCCGGCATCTCGAGCATTGCGGAGCATTTCTATGACGATATCCTCGACATTCTGAATGTCGTGTTTTGCCTGGCGCCGCTCAGCCTCCGAAACGCGGAGGCGGACATACCCCTCGCCAAGGTTCTCCTCGACGCGAAGGTTGCCCTCCCCCGACATCGACGCGATAAATGAGATGAGCTCGTTCGCGTCGCTCATGTTATTTAGCGATATCGACAGCGCGGCTCTCGCGAATCACGACGACGCGCACCTGACCGGGATACTCCATCTCTTCCTCGATCTGATGGGCGATATCGTGAGCCAGAACCGTGGACTGGGCATCGGAGATCTTGTCCGGCTGAACCATGACGTGGACCTCACGACCAGCCTGCATGGCATAGGTACGCTCGACGCCGTCATGGGAGTTGGCAATCTCCTCGAGCTTCTCAAGACGCTTGATGTAGTTCTCGGCAGACTCGCGACGGGCTCCGGGGCGAGAGGCAGAGACAGCATCGGCGGCCTGTACCAGGACATCGAGCACCGTGTTGGGTTCGACATCGGCATGGTGAGCCTCGATAGCGTGGACGATAACGGGCTTCTCGCCATAACGGCGGGCAAGCTCGGCGCCGATGACGGCATGCGGGCCCTCGACGTCGTGGTCGATTGCCTTGCCCAGGTCGTGCAGCAGGCCGGCGCGCTTAGCGGTCACAACATCCAGGCCAAGCTCGGAAGCCATCACGCCGCACAGATCAGAGACCTCGAGGGAGTGCTGAAGCACGTTCTGACCAAACGAGGTACGGTAGCGCAGGGCACCAAGGGTCTTGACGATCTCAGGGTGCAGGTCGTGGATGCCGGTATCGAAGGCAGCCTGCTCGCCAGCCTCGCGCACGCGCTGCTGAACCAGGTCGGCAGCCTTGTGATACATCTCCTCGATGCGAGCAGGGTGAATGCGGCCGTCGGCGATGAGGTTCTCGAGGGCGACACGGGCGGTCTCACGACGGACCGGGTCGAAGCTCGAAAGAACGACGGTCTCGGGCGTGTCGTCGATCACGAGGTTGACGCCGGAAACCTGCTCAAAGGTCCGGATGTTGCGACCCTCGCGACCAATGATGCGGCCCTTGAGGTCATCAGAGGGAATGTGCACGGAGGTAACGGTAACCTCGGCAGTGTGGTCGGCAGCGCAGCGCTGAATCGCCAGGGACAAGATCTCCTGGGCAGTCTTGTGGCACTCGGCGCGAACCTGCTGCTCGGACTCGCGAATGATCGTGGCGGCCTCGTGGGTGACCTCGCCGCGAACCTTATCGAGAAGCTCCTTGTGGGCGTCCTCGCGGGTAAGGTCGGCGATTCGCTCGAGCTCGGAGGTCTGCTTTGCGCAGAGCTCCTCGAGCTCACGGGAGCGTTTCTCGACCTGACCGGCTTGGCTGGACAGCTGATGCTCGCGCTTGTCGAGAGCGTCGTTGCGGCGATCGAGGGATTCCTCGCGCTGCATCACGCGGTTCTCAAGCGTACGAATCTCGTTCTTACGCTGTTTGTCCTCGGCCTCGGCAGCTTGCTTGTTCTTGATGATTTCTTCCTTGGCCTCAAGCAGAGCCTCTTTTTTGAGGGTCTCGGCCTGACGCTTTGCATCACCGATCAAGGACTCAGCCTGTGCATGTGCCGACTGGATCTTTTCGTCGGCCTCGTGAAGACTACCCTGCTTGGCGGTGCGCATGTAGGCAATGGCGGCGATGGCACCCAAAACGATGCCAACGAGCGCTGCGATGATAGGCATGCTCACTCCTTTTGATGGATTCGTTGCACAACAAAGCGAACCGTCCTTACGAACGGCTCGCGACATTTGAGTAATATGGGCGCAGCTTATGCGGGTCGGATACAGATAAACATATAAACAAACTCATCACAGATGAGCACATATCACAAAGCAAATGACAGTGTTTATCGTACGTTGAACCACAACAACTGTCAAATAAATGGCCCCCGTACGGCGGCTAAAACAAGGTGAACGGCAGGGCCACAAAACGCATACGCTTAAAGCGCACATTCCTAGCATTCGGCATCGAGACGCGCCTTAACGGCATCGGCGGCGATGTGATACGAGAAGCCCTTGCCCATCAAAAACCGAACCAGTTTTTCGAATCCGCGCGTCTCTGGAACACGCCGCTTGGCGAGCAGGGCTGACGCACGCGCCAAATCGTCTTCGACAGCAAAATAATCCTCGGGATAACCGGGAATGTCATCGAGCACAACATGACGGCGCTTGAGCTCGGTCTCGATTTTGCGCTGTCCCCAACCGCGCCGCTTGCGTTCCTCGATAAAGTACGAGCAAAAGCGGTTCTCGTCTAAAAAGCGATACTCGGTGGCGCGCTCGACGGCGAAATCGATCGCGGGATGGCGAAAGCCGTAGCGAGCCAACTTGTCACGGACCTCACCCGTCGCATGGTCGCGTCGCGACAACATCTCGGTCACCATGGTGAGAGCACATTTACGCTCGATGAGCTGAACCGCCTCACGAAAGTTATCCCAATCACAGGGAAAATCGGGGCGGTTTTTGACATACAGGCGCGCGACCCGCACGGGAATCCAAATGGACCGCTTAAAACCGCCCTCAAGCTCACAATCGATATGTGCGCAAGGCTTTTTGGACTCATATCCGCTCGAGAACGAGGAGGCAGCCTTCTTATCGGGAAAGACGACCGTGGCCTCGGTCACCGTATACGACATGAGCGTAACCGCTACTCGTCGTCGTCATCGAGCATGGCGGACCCATCGATGGCGTAAAGCTCGTCGAACTCCTCGCCGGAAGGCTGATCCGCAGCCGGCTGATCGGTCAGCTCGACCTCGGACGGAGCATCGTCATCAAACTCAAGTCCGCAGGCAAGGCGAACCTTATGCTCAATCTCGTCGGCGCAATCGGGGTGTTCGCGCAGGAACGCCTTGGCGGCCTCGCGACCGTTGCCGAGCTTGTCCTCGCCATAGGCAAACCAGGAGCCCATCTTCTTGCAAATGCCGCACTCGACAGCCATGTCCAAGATCGAGCCCTCCTTAGAGATGCCTGTGCCGTACATGATGTCGAACTCAGCAGAACGGAACGGAGCTGCCACCTTGTTCTTAACGACCTTGGCGCGCACGCGGTTACCGATAACCTCGTCCTTAAGCTTAATGCTGTCGATACGGCGAATGTCGATACGCACCGAAGAGAAGAACTTAAGGGCGCGGCCGCCCGTCGTGGTCTCGGGGTTGCCGAACATGACGCCGATCTTCTCACGCAGCTGGTTAATGAAGATGCACGTCGTGTTGGACTTGGACAGCGAGCCGGCGAGCTTTCGGAGCGCCTGGCTCATCAGGCGAGCTTGCAAGCCGACCGTGGTATCGCCGATCTCTCCCTCGATCTCGGCACGCGGAGTCAGCGCGGCGACAGAGTCGACGACGATGGCATCGATGGCGCCGGAACGCACGAGCATGTCAACAATCTCGAGCGCCTGCTCACCCGTATCGGGCTGGGAAATGAGCACCTCGTCAATATCCACGCCAATGCGCGCGGCATACGTGGGATCGAGCGCGTGCTCGGCATCGATAAATGCCACAACGCCACCCATTGCCTGGGCCTCGGCCAGGATCTCGAGCGAAAGCGTCGTCTTACCGGAGGACTCGGGACCGTAGATCTCGACAATACGACCGCGCGGCACACCGCCGATACCCAGAGCGGCGTCAAGTGCCAGAGCGCCCGTGGGAATGGCCTCGACCTCGAGCTCGGGGCCGCCGTCACCATACCTCATGATGGAACCTTGACCGAACTTCTTCTCGATCTCGGCCTTGGTGGTGGCGATCATCTCTTCGCGCTCTTTACCCGTCGTGGGTGCATGGACGGTACGTACGGGACCTGAATTCTTGGCCATGAATAGCCCTCCTCTTAACAACCTGCATCGATAATAAACGAACGACTGTTCGTGGTCAACCGTTCAGACCAATCATATGCAGGCAGTCTTTCCAAAACCCAACCAAACGCCGACCAAACACTGGCCAAATGCTTGACCACATAGGGCCAAATAAAAACAAGGAAGGAGAAAATACACCTATGACCAGCACAAACGCTAAATTCGCCAGAGGTCCCTATCTCCACAATTAAGGGGCCCTAAGGCCCCTTAAAACACGCCTATTCCATAGAGTTGAGCACAAGGGCAATGCGTCCCAATGCCTCCGTGACCGCATGGGCACGAACACACGAACGGTCGACCTCATAGTGGCAACGCACAGAATCCACGACCGGCACTTCCCCATCGACCGTGCGATACGCCCAGCCAATATAGAAGGTGCCAGCCGGATCGTCCTCGGTACCGCCGCCGGGACCAGCATAGCCCGTTGCGCTCACGGCAACATCGCTCTGGTACAGATCTAGCGACCCCGCCGCCATCTCGCGCGCGGTCTGATGCGACACCGCGGTATAGCGGTCGAGCGTTTCCTGCTCAACACCCAGCACGCGATGCTTGATCTCATCACAGTAGGTTACCGCACCGCCACGCAGCACCGCCGAGGCGCCCGGGATATCGGCGATCGTCGAGGAGATCATACCTGCCGTCAGCGACTCAGCCGTCGAAACCGTCACGCCCCGAGCGCTCGCGCGCTCGACAATATCGCGCGCCAGCTCCTCGTTATGAGCGGAAATCTGCTCAAAAGAGTCCGTCATACCCACCAGGACCTAGACCGAAAAGACGATCTTGCGGCAGTGCCAGAAGTACTGGGCGCCCGAGATAACGGTCAGGACAACGGCAACGGCGTACAGGAAGCGCGATAAAGAGTAGATGCCGAGCGTCAGCGCCACCGGGCCAAGGTGCAAGCCGGCCATCGCAAAGACGCACAGGTAACCGCAGATGGAGACCATCGTGGTCGCCGTCTTGTACTTGCCGAGCTTATCGGCGGCAACGACCACACCAGCGGCACTCGCAACCATGCGCAGGGCGCTCACCAGCAGCTCGCGGAACAGGATAATGAACACCGACCACACGGTTACGGCACCAAAGTCCAAGAACAGCAGCAGGGCAGAGAACACGAGCAGCTTATCGGCGATGGGATCCAAGAACTTACCGAAGTCGGTAATCTCGTTGCGCGAACGAGCCAAGTAGCCATCAACCTTATCGGTGCACGACAGGATGACGTACAGAATAAAGGCGGCGGCGGCGAGCGGGCCGTCGAAGGTGCTCCAATCCGTACCGGCAACGCTCGTGTGAGACAGCGCCGACACGATCATGAACACCGGGATAAAGACGATGCGCACGCACGTCACGATATTGGCGGGTGTCCAGACACTCGTCAGTTCCTTATTACTCTCGTTAGCCACAACGCGCTCCTACTCCACAACATGACCGATAAGCTCATAGCAGAAGCTATCGGTAAACTCGACGGTCAGAATATCGCCCACAGATGCCTCGCTGGCATCCAGATGCACCGCGCCATCGGAATCGGGCGCCTGGAACCAAGCATGGCCAATCAGCTCGGCACCGTCCTCGGTCTCTTCGATACCGTCGACGATCACCTGGGCGCGCTCGCCCACATGTGCGGCGGTGGCGGCAAAACCGAGCGACTCGGCCAGGTCCATGGCCTCCTGGGCGCGCTCGAGCTTGACCTCTTCGTCGACCTGACCCTCCATCTTGGCGGCCAGGCTGCCCTCCTCACGCGAGTAGGCAAAGACGCTCGTGTAGTCAAAGCCGACGGTGTCCATAAAGTCGATAAGGTCGCGGAACTCGTCGTCAGTCTCAGTCGGGAAGCCGACCATGGCCGTGGAACGGATCACGATGCCGGGGATGCGCTCACGCAGATCGCGGAACAGGTCCTCGAGCTCCTGGCGCGAACCGGAGCGACGCATGGCCTTGAGTATGCGAGCATCGCAGTGCTGCACGGGGATATCAATATAGGGCAGCACCTCGGGCGTATCGCGAATGGTCTCAATGAGCTCATCGGTCATGCCCTCGGGCTGCAGGTAGAGCACACGGACCCAGACGTTCTGCGGGCGCACGGCCTCGGCGACTGCGCGCAGCAGCTGCGCCAGATTGCGCGGCGAACCCTCGACGACGCCCTCATCCGCAAAGTCGGTGCCCCAGATGCCCGTGTCCTGACCGATCAGCACGATCTCTCGCACACCGCCGGCAACCAAGTCGCGCACCTCGGAAATAATGCTATCGGCATTGCGCGAGTGATAACGACCGCGGATATATGGGATCATGCAGAAGCTACAGAAGCGGTTGCAGCCATCGGAAATCTTGACGTAGGCGACAGCGCCCTCGACAGTGCGCTTGACCTGCGGAATATAGGCGGCAATCTCGCGCTCGACACCCAGCACGCCATCGATGACCGCAACGATGTCGTCCTCCTCGTCGGCCTTCACAAAGGCAGCGACCTCGGGCAGCTCGTCAGGCAGGTCGTCGCCATAGCGCGACGGCACGCAACCGCACATGACGATGGGACAGGAGCGAACGCCGTCCTGCACCTCATTGGCGAGCTCGAGCGTGGTCTCGATGCTCTCAGACGTTGCGGAGGCGAGGAACGAGCATGTATTGACAATGGCGATATCGGCTTCCTGCGGGTCGAATGCCTCCTCGTAACCTGCGGTGGTCAAAAGAGAACGCATGCGATCGGTGTCAACCTCGTTCTTAGCGCACCCGAGGGTGATGTAGAGCACGGAGCCCAACGGTGTATCCATGTTGGAGAGCGGTCCTTTCGAATGATATTAGCGGTAGTTGGTGAACTGCAGCGGCTGGCCGTAGTCCTGGTCGCGCAGGAACTGAATCACGGTCTGCAACGCGTCCTTCGAAGCAGAGGAAACACGCAGCTTGTCGGCCTCGATGGCCACCTTGACCTTGAGCTTTTGGTCCTTGATGTCCTTGTTGATCTTCTTGGCGGTCGCCTGGTCGATACCCTCGACGATATGGCCGAGCACGCGCACGGTGCCGCCCGATGCCGCCTGCGGAGCATCCCACGAGACAGCCTTGAGGTCGATGCCGCGCTTGATGAGCTTGGAGCTCAGGACATCGATGATCTGCTTGGAGACAAAGTCAGCCGGGGCGTTGATCGTAAAGAGCTTGTCGCCCTTCGAAAGCTCAATGGTGGCGCCGGAATCCTTAAGGTCATAGCGCTGGGAAATCTCGCGCGTGGTCTGCTGGAAGGCGTTGTCGACCTCTTGCATGTTGACCTCGGACACGACGTCGAAGCTGAAATCTTTAGCCATGATGTTTCCTTTCGCGTACGAGCGGCTTAATAGCTATCGTACGAATAGTCGGTAGAATCGGTGGGCGTCTGACCGTCAGTTGCGGTATCGGCGCCATCCGTGGACTGGGCATCGATGCCGTCGGTGGTATCGGTACCATCAGTGGTGTCGACACCATCAGAACTTTCACCATTCTCGGAATCAGTCGTCTCCTTCTTGGGAACGGTGATCGTCACACGCGCCACGCCCGAAGTCTTGGTATCGTAACGGACCTTTTCGCCGTTCTTGGTAACGGTGACATCGGAAGGCTTGGACGTGGTGATCTCGATCGAGGACTCGGGCGTGTACTCCTGCTCAAAGGGGCCAGTCGCCTGGGCGCCATAGACCGACTTTCCATCGACCTTGACCTCAATCCACGCGGTCTTTCCCTTGGCAACGGAGACCTTGACCTTCGTTACCTCGTTCTCTTCCTTTTTAGCCGTCGTCTTGGTGGCGTCCGAATCGGTCGACTCATCCGTCGCCTCATCGGTGTCTTCGTCCTCGTCGACCGTTTCGGTCTTCTTAGAAGACTTCTTGGTCGTCGTCTTGGTAGCAGTGGGCGTCTCGGGCGCGGTCTCGGGCGTCGAAGATGCGCAGCCGCGCAGAAGCACCACGATGAGCACGATCAGCAGCAGCGTCACGGCACCGATGCCAGCGTAGACGATACGCGGATCGAGCCCGTTGTTTTGAGGAGTACGAGATCCGCCGCGTCCACGACTGGAACTGCTGCGGCCGCCTCCCTGAGGCATACGACCACGATTGCTATCGGAACGACCACGATAGCCACCCTGGCCCTGAAGGCCGCGCTGACCCGAGCGGGGCGCAAGTTCACCGCGGCCTTGATAGCCACGCTGGCCCGAACGCGGAGCCGAAGGGCGCTGGCCACACGGCTGAGACTGAGAGCGAAGACGCGGCGTCACCTGCGTAGTATCGGCATCCGCATAGCCACCGCGAGAGCGTCCGGTGGAGACACCACGGTAACCGCGATCGGAATAGCCGCC
>ERZ791886.607-NODE-607-length-21263-cov-6.967229_pt1 | contig 21263 bp, 10 predicted proteins | sample MGYA00510158_ERZ791886 | MGnify/ENA primary metagenome ERZ791886 (study PRJEB30046, sample SAMN00792063) | human gut metagenome | study: EMG produced TPA metagenomics assembly of the A metagenome-wide association study of gut microbiota in type 2... | reverse complement strand
GGCACCGGCACCTGTGCCACCGTGGCGGCGCTGACCGAGCTGGGCGTCTGCCCCGCCGGGGAGGATGTCCATGTCCAGCTGCGCGGCGGTGAGCTCATCATCCGGGTGCTGCCGGGCAAAAAGCTGCTGATGACCGGCAGCGCGGTCACCGTATGCGAAGGCGTCACTGAAGTTTAAGCATCCCTGCCCTCTCCGTTATGCTTTTGGCACTCCCTCTGAGGGAGCGGACGCGGAGCGGCCTGAGAGGGCAAGCCACTTATAAAGAAAGAATTGAGGGAAAGTATCATGAAAATGAACAAACATTACAATGAGCTGAAGGCCAGCTACCTCTTCGTGGACATTGCCCACAAGGTCGCCGCCTATCAGGAGGCACACCCCGAGAAGGAGATCATCCGTCTGGGTATCGGCGACGTGACCCAGCCGCTGGCCAAGTGCGTCGTGGACGCCATGCATGACGCCGTCACCGAGATGGGCACTAAGGAAGGCTTCCACGGCTACGGCCCCGAGCAGGGCTACCCCTTCCTCAAGCAGGCCATTCAGGGCTACTACGCAGGCCGCGGCACCAAGCTGGACGAGGACGAGATCTTCATCTCCGACGGTGCAAAGAGCGACCTTGCCAATGTGCTGGGCCTGTTCGACGTGGACAACACCGTCCTCGTGCCGGACCCCGTCTACCCCACCTATGTGGACGACAACGTCACCGATGGCCGCAAGATCATCTATGGCCGCACCAGTCAGGAGAACGGCTTCCTCGGGATGCCCGACGACAGCGTGAGGGCTGACATCATCTACATCTGCAGCCCCAACAACCCCACCGGCGCAGCCTACACCCGCGACCAACTCAAGGCATGGGTGGAGTACGCCAGAAAGAACAACGCTATCATCCTCTACGACGCCGCTTACGAGTGCTTCATCTCCGACGGCGAGCTGGCCCGCAGCATCTTCGAGATCGAGGGCGCCCGCGAGTGCGCCATCGAGATCTGCTCCTTCTCCAAGATCGCAGGCTTCACCGGCACCCGCTGCGGCTACACCGTCGTGCCGAAAGAGCTGGAGCGTGACGGCATGAACATCAACAAGCTCTGGCTGCGCCGCCAGACCACCAAGTTCAACGGTGTGCCTTATGTCGTTCAGCGCGGCGCTGCCGCCGTCTTTACCGAGAGCGGCATGGCTGAGATCCAGCACAACCTCGACTACTACCGCAAGAACGCCAAGGTCATCGCCGACGCTCTGGACGAGTGCGGCGTGTGGTACTGCGGCGGCAAGAACAGCCCCTACATCTGGCTGCGCTGCCCCGGCAGCATGAAGAGCTGGGAGTTCTTCGACTGGCTGCTGGAGAACTGCGGCGTCGTCGGCACCCCGGGCGTGGGCTTCGGCGAGTGCGGCGAGGGCTACTTCCGCCTGACCGCTTTCGGTGACGCCGAAAAGACCAAAGAGGCTGCCCAGCGCATCAAGACCGCCATCAAGGCTCTGTAAATTTTATCGCACAAAAAGAGGGAGGCACCCCGCCGGGGTGCCTCCCTTTTTGCTTGCGGTTCAGCGCTCAAAGGTCGTGCTGAGGGTCGTGCTCCACTCCTCACCGGGGGCGAGACAAGCCGCAGCGGCCCGCTGGCTCCACTCCTGCGGATCATCCACCGAGGCGGGCAGCGAGTTCCACGGCTCGATGCAGACGAAGCGCAGCGGCTTCGACAGGGCCGACCAGATGAGGGTATAGGGGAAGCCGGCCACATCGCAGACGATGCTGCGGCCCGTGTCCTTCTCGTAGATGCCCAGCGTTCTGGTGCGCAGGCCCGCCATGCAGAAGCTGTCGTTGTCGAAGAGGTCGTTGGTCAGCTGGATGGCCTGCTGGTTCTTCCACTGATAGTAGCATTTGCCCGTCAGCAGGCCGCCCCCGCTGGCGTCGAGGATGACCGGGCTCTCGGGCTGGTCGAAGCGGAACTCGTAGTCCTCGACGGTGTGGCTGTCATCGAACGGCACCTGAAAGGCCGGGTGGTAGCCGATGCCGAACCGCAGCTCTTCGGCACCGGGGTTCGAGACGGTGAGGGTGTGGTGAAGGGTCTTTCCGTCCAGCCGGAAGGTGCTGGTGAGCAGGAAGTCGAAGGGGAACTTTTCCGCCTTCATGGCCTCATCCGGGCGCAGCTCCAGCCGGATGGTGTCGCCCTCCGCTTTCAGCAGAGTGTGCTCCACGTCCCGGGCAAAACCGTGCTGGCCGCCCTTGTAGGTCTTGCCGCCATGGGTGAAGCTGCCGTCCTTGAGCTTGCCCGTCCACGGGAAGAGGATGGGCGCGTGGCGCTCCCAGACCGCCGGATCGGCCTGCCAGAGCAGCTCCTCCCCCGCCGCGTTCTTCAGGCTGACGGCCTCGGCACCGTGCGTGTCCACCGTAAGGCTCAGAAATTCGTTTTGAATGGTCGCCTGCATTTGTATGCACTCCTTTTCGTGTGTGTTTTGCTGATTCCAGTATACTCTCCCCGCCCCGAAAAGCCAAGGGGATTCACCCATTCTCTCACGGCGGAATAGGCTGTACCGAGCCTTATCTTGATTTCAAGCAAAGGAGAGTTTTTGTATGGCTACCGGAATTCTGCGCATTCAGGCCTTTGCGGCCCGTCAGTCCAGCCCTGTCGAGGGTGTGACCGTCACCGTCAGCGGCAACGGCTTCACCGCCACCCGCCTGACCGACGCCGAAGGCAACGCCGACGATGTCACCCTTACCACCCCCGCCTGTGCTCTCTCGCTGGACGAGAACAACACCACGCAGCCCCCCTACGCGGTCTGTGACCTCGTGGCCTCCAAGACCGGCTACCGCACCGTCCGCATCCAGGGCGTGCAGGTCTTTCCCGGGCAGGTGACGCTGGCCCAGCCCGAGATGATCCCCGACACGGAGGAGATACGGGACACCCCCAACGTCCCCATCGTCATCCCACCCCACAGCCTCTTCACCGGCGACGGCGGCAGCGGCCCGAACCCGTTCCTCGCCTGTGTGCCGCGGGTGCTGGACCGGGTCATCATCCCGAAAAATATCACCGTCCATCTCGGCAGGCCCGCCGCCTCGGCCCGGAACGTCACCGTCTCGTTCCGCAGCTATATCGCCAACGTGGCGTCCAGTGAGGTGTATCCGACCTGGGCTGACGAAAACAGCCCAGCGGGGCAGTCGAACTGCCTGCCGACTCAGAAATTCCATTCGATCGTAATTTTTTGTTCTCCGATAAGCGGATCTTTTGGGCTGACGATGACCCGATGGACCAACAGCACAACAAGTTCGCGGGTCAGCTGTGAAACCTGTGCCAGTTCACGGACACGCTGCCTCTGCGTCTGGACTCCACCGGTCTCTTCCTGCCGTTGTTCCAGTTCCGTTTCCAATGCATCGATCCGGGTCTCTGCCTTTTTCACTTCTTCCAGAAAGGTCTGGTTCATTTCAGAAAACTGAACGGCATCAATCAAGCCTGACACCTTATCCAGATACAGCTCCTGCATGGCCTTGCGCCGCCGGGCCGCTTCGCTTTTCAACCGTTTCAGCTCGTCACGCCTGGCCTGCTCTCGCTGCCGGATGGGGTCATCCTGTTCTGGAAGGGTAACTTTTTCAGGGTCATAATAGTCTGCCGCATACGCCCGGATACGTTCCAGTACCGCATTCTCCAACGCGTCCATATCGGTACAGGTCCTGTTGCCGCACACTTCCGGTGCGCGCTGGTGCATCCGGCAGCGAACATAGCGTCTTTGTGTTCCATCTGCTCTCGGCTGACGGCCAGTCTGCTCCATGCAGCTGCCACAGCATCCACAAACCACCTTTTTTGCCAGCGGATGGATCGTTCCCTTCTCGCCGCTCCGGGTGCGCTCCTGCATCATCCTCTGGACCGTTTCAAACATTTCCCGCTCAATGATCGCTTCATGCGTATTTTCTACAACGATCCACTGCGATTTTGGCATCCAAATCGTCTTTTCAGACTTGTAACTTATCTTTTTATGCTTTCCCTGCACCATATTTCCGATATAAAGCTGATCATGCAATATTTGATATACGGTGGGACTGCTCCAAAGAGCCGCATTTGTATTCTTCAATGCACTGCGGTAATGGATGCCATGCAGCTGCTTATAGGCCGTCGGGCTTGGAATTTTTTCGTCATTCAGGATGCGTGCGATCCTGTGTGCGCCGATCCCGTTAAGAGCCATGGAAAAGATCCGCCTTACCACCTCGGCCGCTTCCGGGTCGATGATGAGTTTTCCTTTTGCATTTGGGTCTTTGCAGTATCCATACCGTGCAAAAGAGCCGATGAACAGTCCCTCTTTCCGCTTGTGGTCAAGCACCGAGCGGACATTGGTGGACAGATCTTCCAGATACCACTCGTTGATCAGGCCGTTGATCTGGCGGGATTTTTTGTTCGCGGTATCGTTGGTATCCACATGGTCTACCACCGCAATGAAGCGGATGCCCCACTCCATGAACTTTCCGTGCAGATACTTTTCCACGAGCTCCATGTCACGGGTGAAACGGGATTGCGTTTTGGCCAGTACCACATCAAACTGATGTTCGCTTGCGGCTTGCAGCATCGAATTGAATGCCGGGCGGTTCCGGTCGATGCCGGAATAGTCCTCATCCGAATAGATCTGGTAAATATCAAATCCATTCTCCAGGGCGTACTGGAGCAGCATCGACTTTTGATTCTGAATGCTCTCCGATTCACCAATTTTATCTTCATCTTCTTTGCTCAGGCGGCAATAAATTGCTGCTTTCATGATCTGCCCCCTTCTTTTTGTACACGAGCATCCATGCGCAGCATAACGCGTCTCTCCTTCCAATTCAGGGATGCCGCATCAGGCGCAGGATCTTGAAGGAACGGCATTGAGCAATCCATCGATGATATATCGCTCAAATTCCTTTTGAAACCATTCTTTGCGCTGTTCGTTGTTGTCCGAGCGAAATTTTTCGTGCAGAATAAAAGGAGTTTTTTTCATCGAATCCCCCTTTTCGGTCCATTTGGTCGTGATATGGGTCACTTCAGTCTATTTCCAGCCAGCGAAATTCAGAACTTTCCATATTTTTCATGCAAAATATTGCAAGACGTTCAAAATCAACTTGAAACGCCTTTGCCGCAATGGTACAATTATACTGTCATTTTATGGAAACTCGGCGCAAAGCCCCGTGCGGACAGGCCGCAAGCGCCGGAGTTCCTGTGGGATGTGTAAGAACAGCTAAGGCAGCACTGCGCTACTGCACCTGCGCAGTATTGCTTTCCGAAAATGTGAGAAAGTATATTTATATGATGAAAAAGATCTCCCGCCGCTCGTTTTTGCAGGTCTGCGGCATTACTGCGGCAGCGGCAGCACTGACCGCCTGCGGCGGCACTAAGACCGAAACGGCTAAAAAAGACGCTGCTCACGAAGCCATCACCTTTATGGCACCTTATAAGGAGATAGAAGCCTTTATTGAGCAGGTACACAGCGTTTACCCGGAAGTGAACATCGAGGTCGTGCCCTACAGCGGCGATAACACCACCACCTGTCTGCAGAATATGTTTGCGGCGGGCGACCTGCCGGACATCTGCACCTTGACCTACTACGACCCCCGGAGCGATCTGGTCTCCGACAAGCTGCTGGACCTTTCCGGCTACGATTTTACGGATAACTATGTGGAGTCCCGTCTGCAGGACGTGTTCGACAACGGTGCCATCTACCTGCTGCCCTCGACCTACAACTGCTACGGCATCACCTACAACAAGACCCTGCTGAAGAAATACGGCTGGGAGCTGCCCAATTCCTTCGCTGAGCTGGAAGAACTGGCTGCAAAGGCAAAGGAAGCCGGGGTCGATCTCTGTCTGCCGCAGATCCAGTATCCGGGCTACGGTTTCCAGTACCTGTGCAACATTGCAGAAGCCGATTTCCTCGGCACACTGGACGGCAGGCTGTGGCAGCGGGATTATCTGTCCGGTAAGGCAAATGTCAGCAACACCCCCGGCATGATGCAGGCGATGGCCTATGTCCAGAAGTGGAAGGACATCGGGATGCTGAACGACTCCGGCGATGCTCTTGACGACAATGTGACCCGGCAGAGGATGACCGAGGGGAACACCCTGTTTTTGATCGGAAACACCAACGGCATCGTGGAGGCAGACGGCAACGCCGATAAATTCGGCCTGATGCCGTTTCTCTCGGAGGACGGCACCCAGAACGTTTTTGTGCTGAATGTGAACCGCTTCTACGGCCTGAATAAAAAGCTGGAGCAGGACCCCCAGAAGCTGGAGGATGCGCTCAAGGTGATGCGTGTGCTTTCCACCGTTGCAGGCACCAGCGCTCTGCAGCCCGCAACGGCGCTGAAAAGCAGCCTGCTGCCCTTCAAGGACGCAAAAGCGGACGGCACCTACTATGCCGACATCGCCGATGCCCTGAACGCAGGCAGCACCGCGCCCTTTATCTACTCCGGCTGGGAAAACACCGTCGTGACCACCGGCCTTAAAATGCTGGATTTCATCAAGGGCAACGCCACCATGGAGGATGTCATCCGTCAGCTGGACGAGGATCAGGACAGTGTGGTGAACAACACCCCGGATGTCATCACTACCGTTACGGAGGAGCTTTCGCAGGAGGACTGCGCCATGCTGGTGGGTCGCTGCTTTGCACAGGCCACCGGCAGCGACCTTGCGCTGGTCTCGCTGAGCACATGGATCCCCGGCAACCCCACCGAGCAGAACCACCACGGCGTAGCGGCCAAGCTGTACGCCAAGGATATTACGGATTACGACCTTTCGGTCATCCTGCCCACCGGCTGGAACCGCACCATCCAGACCGTTTCCCTCACCGGGCAGCAGATCAGCGGCCTGCTTGCTTCTGGTTACGATGCCTACGGCAACGGCAAGGGTTACCCCTATGTGCTGGTAAGCCCGGTGCAGCCGGAGGCGGACAAAACTTATCAGGTTGCCATCTGCGGTGTGAGCGACCAGTTGGCTGCGGAGACCACGGTGACAGACAGCGGCGTGGTGGGCATGGACGCCGCAAAAGCCTTCTTTGGCTCATATACCACCATCAGCCGGGCAGATACCGCATGGAGCTAGGGTGCACCTGAAACAGAACGGACAGGAGATACTGGATGTGAACAACAAAATCTATAAAAGGCTGTTTGGCGGCTTCGGCTTTGTCATCATCGTGTCGCTCCTGACCCTTTTTGTCATGAGCCAGACCTACATCCAGAACCTTGTCTACCATGAGCGGCTGAGCCAGATGGAGGAAGTCACCCACCAGATGTTCCGCAGTCTGGAAGATGTCATCGACACCCACTGGGACGAGGTGGATGTGCAGTGTAATTATTTGTACAACAGCCCGCTGGAGACCGATACCGACCTCTACCGCTATCTGAAAAAGCTGTCGGAGCTTTCCAACTACCATGAAAAACAGATCGAACTGGTAGCCGTGGATACTGCCGGACATTATTATACCGAGTATGGCCGCATGGGGCTGCTGCGGGGAATGAACTATCTGGAAAGCGCACCGGAGCGGGTCAACTATGTTTCCAACTCGCTGACCAAGGACGACTCCCGGATGGTGTTTCTGGAACAGCTCTCCACCCCCATCACACTGCAAAGCGGAGAGAAAGCGATCACCCTGCGCTACTTCGGCATCTCCCAGAGCATGACCCAGCTGAACGATTATTTCCGCTGTGACGCCTACGAAAACAACAACAGCGTCTATGTGCTGGATAACGATGGCTTCAAGCTGTTCAACGCCAATGACACCGAGCTGCTGAAGGGACACAACGTATACACCGTCCTCTCCCGGATGTCCTATCTGCACGGCTCTTCCTTTGCGGGGGCAAAGGAGCGGCTTGCCCGCACAGGCTCCTGCTATTCCAACGCCGTGCTGGATGGGACTGAGTATTTCTACGCCCTGAAGCAGATGGAAAACGCCCAGTGGACACTGGCGTTCCTTGTTCCGGCAGAATATGTGGCCGTGAATACGCAGAAGCTGGTCAACATCGTCATGGTCATCATCATCGTCATTGCGATGGTGTTCTCGGTCATAACAGTTTTCGTCGGCTGGTTTCTCCTGCGGCAAAAGCAGCAGCAGGAGCTGCGGGCAGAAAAAGAAGCGAACCTCCGTCTGGAACAATACAACATCCATCTGACGCAGGTAAACGATGAGCTGCGGCAGGCGCAGGATGCTGCCGCAGAGGCGTTACAGTCCGCAGAGCGCGCCAGCAAGGCCAAGACGGACTTCCTCTCCAACATGAGCCACGACATCCGTACCCCCATGAACGCCATCATCGGCATTACCACCCTGATGAAAAACGAGCTGCACCAGCCGGAAAAGCTGGCCGAGCATCTGGGCAAGCTGGAAAGCTCCGGTCAGCTGCTGCTGGGCATCATCAATGATATTCTGGATATGAGCCGCATCGAGAGCGGCAAGACCACCCTGAATGTGGAAAAAATGAACCTGCCCCAGCAGGTCAGCCAGCTGGACAGCATCATCCGTCAGCAGGCAGGCCAGCGCTGCCAGACCTTTACGGTAAACACCCATCTGCAGCACGAAAACGTACTGGCAGACCCCAACCGCCTGAATCAGGTGCTGATGAACATCCTCTCCAACGCGGTCAAATATACGCCCAAGGGCGGACACATCCGGTTGGAGGTGGAGGAGCTGCCCCGGAACGAGCACTTCGCCCGGTACCGCTTTGTGGTGCAGGATGACGGCATCGGCATGAGCGAGGAGTTCCAAAAGACCCTTTTTGACCCCTTTACCCGCGAGGAAAAATCCGGCACCAACAAGGTGCAGGGCACCGGCCTTGGCATGGCCATCACCAAGAGCATCGTAGACCTGATGGGCGGCTCCATCAGCGTGGAGAGCGCCCCCGGTAAGGGTACCCGCTTTGAGGTCGTGCTGGAATTTCCCATTGATACGGGGTCGGATCATGCGCAGAAGGTGCAGGCTCTGCCGGAGGAAGCAGAAGAACCTTCTCCCCTGTCCGGCATGAAGTTCCTCTGCGCCGAGGATAACGCCATCAACGCCGAAATCCTGGAAATGCTGCTGGAATCCAAGGGCGCAAGCTGCACCGTCTGCTCCAACGGTCAGGAGATCGTGGATGCCTTTGCCAGCGTCAAGCCCGGCGAGTACGACATGATTTTGATGGACGTGCAGATGCCGGTGATGGACGGCCTGGAGGCCACCCGCCGCATCCGCAATGGCGAAAATCCGCTGGGCAGGATCATCCCCATCCTTGCCATGACCGCCAACGCCTTCCTTGAGGATATGCAAAAGAGCAAGGAAGCCGGCATGGATGAACATCTCTCCAAACCCGTGGACATTGCAGCACTGGAACAGACCGTAAAACGCTTCCGCGTTACCCCTCCCCATTAAAAAATAGCGGAAAAGCGCGTTTCCGCAGATGAAACACACAAATGATGTAAATGATGTAGAAGAGGGTCAGAACGTGAATACACTTTCCGAGATCGAGGAATATTACAAAGCGCGTGAGCAGCAGCTGTTGAAAAGACTTCATCAACAGGAAACCGCTCTTGCCGCAGCGGAGCAGGCGCTGAAACAACTGACCGAAAATCAGAAAGTATCGGAGGACGAAACAGCCCGACAGCGCGCCGCACGGGAGCAGCAGCTCAAAGACGAGCTTTATCGGGATCCGCTGACAGGAATTTACAACCGCCGCTATTACGAAGAAGTTGTCCGTAAATCCACCGGCCCGGCGGGTGTCGCACTGATGGATGTGGACGATTTCAAGATCTGCAACGACACCTATGGACATTACGCCGGAGATATGGCACTGAAAACGGTGGCAAACGCTATCCAGTCCTGCATCCGGAAGTCGGACCTGCTCATCCGCTATGGCGGGGATGAATTTCTGCTGGTGCTGCCCGGCATTCCGGGAGACTTTTTGCAGACCAAACTGGAACAGATCTGCACCGCAGCGCAGATGGCATCTGTACCCGGCTATTCGCATTTCCGTATCTCGCTGAGCATTGGCGGAACGATACAGTCCCTCGCCGACCCGATGGATAACATCGTTCGCCGGGCAGACCGGCTGATGTATCAGGCAAAGTGCCGCAAGAATGCCGTCATGGTGGAGGTTCCGGGGCATGACATGGCGGCTTTGGAAAAACTTTTGCAGAACAAGTCACAGATCTTACTTGTGGATGACTCCGCAATGAACCGCATGATGCTGACAGAGATCCTGAGGGATAGTTACCACATTCTGGAAGCAGAAAACGGACGGGAATGCATGGAAAAATTGCAGGCAGAAGCCGGAAACATTGCACTGGTGCTGCTGGACATCAATATGCCCGTTATGGACGGCTTTGAAGTGCTGAAAGCCATGAATGCCAACCACACCATCGAGGATATCCCGGTCATTATGATCTCCAGCGAGGACTCCGATGCGACGATCCGGCGTTCCTATGAGCTGGGCGCAAGTGATTATGTCAATCGCCCCTTTGATGCTCGTATCGTGTACCGCCGTGTGACCAACACCATCAAGCTGTACGCCAAGCAGCGGCGGCTGGTGCAGATGGTCTCTGAGCAGATCCGCGCCCGTGAAAATAATACGGATATGCTGGTGGGTGTACTGAGCCATATCGTAGAATTCCGCAACGGCGAAAGCGGCGCCCATGTGCGGCACATCCGTATCATCACCGAGCTGCTGCTCCGCCGTCTGTTGGAGACCAGCAGCAGCTACTCGATCACTGCGGAACAGCAGGATATGATCCCGCTGGCTTCCGCCCTGCACGACATCGGAAAAATCGGCATTGACGAAAAGGTCCTCAACAAGCCCGGCAAACTGACCCCGGAGGAATTCGAGGTCATGAAGACCCACAGCATGCTGGGAGCCCAGATGCTGCATGATCTGGATAATTTTGCAGAGCAGCCGCTGCTGCAAACGGCCTACGAGATCGCCCGCTGGCACCACGAACGCTGGGATGGGCGCGGCTACCCGGATGGGCTGAAGGGCGATGAGATCCCCATCAGCGCACAACTGGTCTCGCTGGCTGATGTGTACGATGCACTGACCAGCGAACGCTGCTACAAAAAAGCCTTCTCCCACGAAAAAGCCTTGCAGATGATCCTGAACGGCGAGTGCGGAGCGTTCAACCCGCTGCTGCTGCAGTGCCTGACGGATATTCAGGCTGACCTGAAAGAAGAATTACAGCAGCGCAACTGAGCAATGGATGCAATAAAACAGGAGAACAAAAAGCCCAAATGAAACACAGAATCTCACGCCGTGCATTTCTGCGCGGCTGCACCCTGCTGGCGGCATCTGCTGCCGTCGGCAGTCTGACTTCCTGCGGCGGAACGAACGCGAAGGACAGCAGTCTTCCGCAGCTCATTGTGGGAAGCGATACCTATCCGCCCTATATTTATCTGAACAATGACGGCGTTCCCGCCGGGATCGACGTGGAGATCGCCACCGAAGCCTTCCGCCGCATGGGATATGCTGCCCGGTTTGAACCGATCGATTGGGAGCAAAAAACAGCTCTGGTGGAAAGCGGCACCATCGACTGCATCTGGGGCTGCTTTTCCATGGATGGGCGCGAGGAGGTATACCGCTGGGCGGGACCCTACATGGTGAGCCGTCAGGTGGCTGCGGTGGATGCCGACAGCAGCATCCGGACACTCGGCGACCTTGCCGGAAAGACCATCGCCGTACAGAGCACCGGCAAGCCGGAGGAGATCTTTCTCAGCGGCTCCGACCCGCGCATCCCGCAGACCGTCGAAGTGTTCAGCACCGAAGACCGCAGCGTGCAATATGCGATGCTGGCCTGCGGCTATGTGGATGCCATCGCTGCCCATGAGACGGCCATCCTGCAATACATGAAGGACAATTCCGTGGAGTTCCGCATCCTCGAAGAACCGCTGCTGGTCACCGGGCTGGGCATCGCCTTTGCCAAAAACGACGACCGCGGGCTGGACATCCAGTTGAACGCTGTTCTTGCACAGATGCGCACAGACGGCACACTGGAGCAGATCCTTGGCAAGTATCTTGAACATGCTTCGCAGTATCTGGAGGTGGACACCATTGGCATGTAAAAACAGAACCATCTCAGATACATGGAGATGGGGGCTCTATCTGGTCATCGGCGTGCTTTTTATGGCCGGCGTCGTTTTTTTCTCAAGTTGGCAGGCACTGCGCGCAACGGAGGCTCGTTTCTGCCAGATCCTTGATTTTGTCAAATCCCAGTCCACCAGCTTTGAAAAGCACAACGATACGGTCGTGGCCAAAGCGCTCCGCCGCACGGCGGTATCGGTGCATCAGCTGGCACAGGACCCTGCGCTCGACCTTTCCGACCCGCAGTGCCTGAGCAGGCAGGCAGAGCTGCTCTGGCTCACAGGTATTTCGGTTCTGGCCCCGGACGGTACGCTCCTGTGCGAATCCACAACGAATGGCATCGGCTATGCCCGGTTTGGAGAACCGCTCAAGAATGATGCCGTTCTGGACGTTTTCTCTTACCCGCAAAAGACCTACCTGAAGCGGATCCTGCTGGAGGATGGGTCTGCCGTGGATGTTGCGGCACACCGGGCAGAAAGCAAAGAGGTCATCCTGCTTGCCTACCGCTATACCCCGGCAGAATTTGTAGAGGGAACGGCCTTGTCCATCCAGAGCGTACTGGACGGCTACTCGGTTGAGACCAGCGGCACATTGTTCATCGTGCAGAACAATCAGGTCATTGCCTCCAACCGCCCGGAGCTCATCGGGCAGGATGCTGCGAACAGTCTGCCGGTGCGGGAGATCCGCAAAGCCGGGGCTGCCGAAACGCTGACCCATACCCACGATTGGAACGGCTCCGGCTGCTATGTTGGAATGTACTGCCACGGAAGGTCTTTCGATCTCTATGCGTATACGGATGAACGATCCGTCTTCCGTGAATCGTTTCCGTTGATTTTGATGGCGCTGGCCGGTTACATCCTGCTTGTAATGGTCCTTCGGGTGCTGCGCAGACGCTCCGTGCAGGAGATGGAGCAGCAGAAGAAAGAGCAGGAGAAGAAGTATCAGGCTCAGCTGGAGGAACAGAACCGCAAACTGGAGATCGCACTCCAGCACGAGGGTGCGGCAAACCGTGCCAAGCGGGAGTTCCTGTTCAATATGAGCCACGATATCCGCACCCCCATGAACGCCATCATCGGCTTCACCTCGCTGGCTGCGACCCATATTGATAATAAGGAGCAGGTGCTGGACTACCTGAAAAAGATCTCTACCTCCAGCCAGCATCTGCTTTCCCTCATCAATGATGTGCTGGATATGAGCCGCATCGAGAGCGGAAAAGTAAAAATTGAAGAGAAAGCGGTGCATCTGCCGGACCTCGTCCACGATGTGCGCTCCATCATCCAACCCGATGTTTCGGCAAAGCGGCTGTCGCTTTTCATCGATACCATGGACGTGGAGAACGAGGACATCATCACCGACCCGCTGCGGCTGAACCAGATCCTGCTGAACATTTTGTCCAACGCCATCAAGTTCACTCCCACAGGCGGTACGATCAGCATCCGCATTGCCCAGAAGAACGGTGCGCCCCAGGGCCGTGGCTGCTATGAGTTCCGCATCAAGGACAATGGCATTGGTATGAGCGAAGAATTCCAGAAGCACATCTTTGAGGCGTTCAGCCGGGAGGAAAGCTCCACCGTCAGCGGCATTCAGGGTACCGGCCTGGGCATGTCCATCACCAAGAACATTGTGGATATGATGGGCGGCACCATCGCGATCGAAAGTGAACCGGGCAAGGGCAGCGAATTCATCGTAGATCTCTGCTTCGCACTCAGCGGACAAAAGGTGGAGCCCAAGCAGCTCCCGCAGTTGGAAGGGCTGCGCGCATTGGTAGCAGACGACGATACCGACACCTGCCTGAGCGTCAGCACCATGCTGTCCAAGATCGGGATGCGGCCGGAGTGGACGATCTCCGGCCGGGAAGCGGTGATCCGCACCCGATACGCCATGGAGCAGGGCGACGAATTCAGCGTCTACATCATCGACTGGCTCATCCCCGATATGAACGGCATCGAGGTCGTGCGGCAGATCCGCAGGGTGATCGGGAAAAGCTGCCCTATCATCATTCTGACGGCCTACGATTGGACGGATATTGAAGAGGAAGCCCGCGCTGCCGGAGTGACCGCCTTCTGCGAAAAGCCGCTGTTCCTTTCCGAACTGCGCAGAGTGCTGGCAGAACCGTACGGTGCAGAGCCTGCCTGTAAGCCAGCGCAGCCAGATGCCGCCGAGCTCAAGGGAAAGAAACTTTTGCTGGTGGAGGACAATGCCTTGAACCGTGAGCTCGCGCTGGAGATCCTGAAGGAAGCGGGCTTTGCGGTAGACACTGCTGAGGATGGCGAGATCGCCGTCCAGAAGATGAAGCAGGCGGCCTCCGGGCAGTACGATTTAATCTTAATGGACATCCAGATGCCCAAGATGGACGGTTACGAGGCGACGCGGCAGATCCGCGCCCTGCCGGATGCTGCAAAGGCAGGCATTCCCATCTTTGCAATGACGGCAAATGCCTTTGAAGAAGACCGTCAGAATGCATTGAAGGCCGGTATGGACGGCCACATTGCAAAGCCGCTGGATATTCCGCATCTGCTGCAGGTCCTCGCAGATGTACTGAAATCATAACGGCTGCCAGCCGACAAAAGCAAAAGCACCCGCAGCAGGCTTCGCAGAGGCTCCTGACCTCTGGAAGCGAATGCTGCGGGTGCTTTATTTATTTTCTGTCTGACAGGCGTTTGACTCACAAAATTTTGCGCAGCTCCTGCACGAGATCGCCGATCACGATGGGCTTGGACAAAAAGCCGTTCATGCCGCTTTCCAATGCGTTGCGGCGGTCCTCGTCGAAGGCATTGGCGGTCATGGCAAGGATGGGGAGCTTTGCCCGGGCAGGGTCATCCAGTGCGCGGATCTTCCGGGTGGCGGTGTAGCCGTCCATCACCGGCATCTGCACATCCATCAGCACCAGATCATAGCAGCCCGGCGCTGCGGTGCTCACCTTTTCCACCGCCACTTCACCGTTTTCCGCCGTATCGACCCGGAAGCCGTACTCGCGCAGGATCTCCTGTGCGATCTCGCGGTTCAGCTCGTTGTCCTCTACCAGCAGGATGTGTCTGTCCTTGAAGTCGGCGTTCTTTTCCGGCAGAAGCTCCTGCGACGCATCTGTCAGCTTCTGGCCGAGGGCGCTCATCAGGGTCTCGCGCAGGTCGGACATGAACATGGGCTTGGAGCAGAAGGCGGTCACACCAGCGGCCTTTGCCTCCACCTCAATGTCAGACCAGTCGTAGGCCGTCAGGATGATGATGGGGGTATCGTCGTTCAGGCTGCGTATCTGGCGGGTGACCTCGATGCCGTTCATATCCGGCAGCCGCCAGTCGATGATATAGGCGTGGTAGGCATCGCTCATCTCGATGGACTGCCGCGCGCGCAGCACCGCTTCCTTGCCGGAAAGGGTCCACTCCGCGCGCATTCCCACCTTGACCAGCATCTTTGTCACGCTGTCGCAGGTGTTGAAATCGTCGTCCACCACCAGAGCCTTCAGACCCTCCAGCTCAGCGATCTTTTCCACCGGGCGGCGCTCTGCCTGCACCCGCAGCGGCACACGAATGATAAACTCGCTGCCCTTGCCCTGCGCTGTCTGCACCTCGATGGTGCCGCCCATCATATCCACGATGTTTTTGGTGATGGCCATGCCAAGGCCGGTGCCTTGGATACGGCTGACCGTGGAGGTGCGCTCCCGCTCAAACGGCTCAAAGATTTTTTTGGCAAATTCCGGGCTCATGCCGATGCCGTTGTCCTTGATGCGGAACTCGTACTGCCCGCAGCCGCGCACCTGCCCGGCAAGCTGGCGCACCCGCACCGAGACCGTGCCGCCCGCCGGGGTGAACTTGATGGCGTTGGACAGCAGGTTCAACAGGATCTGGTTCAGCCGGGTCTTATCGCAGTAGACATCCTCGTCGGTCACATCCATCGCATCCATATAAAGCTCCAGCTGTTTTGCGTAGATCTGCCCGCTGACGATGGTTTTCAGATCGTGCAGCACCTCCGAAAGGTTGACTTCCACCTCTTCCAGATGGAGCTTTCCGCTTTCGATGCGGCTCATATCCAGCACATCGTTGATGAGGGAGAGCAGATGGTTGCTGGAAGCAAGGGTCTTGGCCAGATAATCCTTTACCCGCTCCTTGTCGTCGATATTGCTGATCGCCAGTGTGGTAAAGCCGATGATGGCGTTCATGGGGGTGCGGATGTCGTGGGACATATTGGAAAGGAAGGTGCTCTTAGCGCGGTTGGCAGTCTCGGCGGCGGCAACGGCATCCGAAAGCGCCTGATTCACCTGTTTGTCGGCGGTGCGGTCGGACATGACAAGGATGTATTTGGTCCTGCCCTCCACCTCGCTGCCTATGGCGATGTTATGGAACCAGCGGCGCTCTTTGGTTTCCAGATGCTCAAACTCGAGATCCCATTCCCGCTGCTGCCCGCTGAGAAGCCCATCCAGAAAGTTTTTGCCCTGCTCCGGGGCGCCCAGCTTGTCCAGAGCGAAGGCATTTTGCCGGACTTCTCTCCACGGGATGCCCAGCAGCCGCTCAATGTTCGGGCTGACATAATCCACCTTGGAGGTCTCTGCGTCCAGCATCAGGAAAACGTCGTCCACGTTCAGCGAGAGCTTCTGGAACAGTTCGTCCCGGTAGGAGATCTCGGTATTCTTCCGGCGCAGGGTCGTATGGCTTCTGCGCACAATGAGCAGAATGACCAGCACCGCAAGACCTGCGGCGATGCCCGCTGCGATCTGTATCGTATGGAACCACAGCTTATCCAGATTGGCATTGACGATTTTGACCGGGACAAGTCCCAGCATCGTCCAGCTCTGGACCGCCGTGTCCTCGTAGACCAGATAATAACTGGTGTCGCCCAGCTTTACCTTCATGTTTCCGCTGCTGCCCTGTGCAAAGGCATTGGACAGATCCAGGATCTGCTCCTCTGAAAGGTCGGAATGGTCGCGCAGCATCGCAATGAAGTTGTAGATCGTTTCCGTGCGGTTTACAGAATTGTCGATGACCACCCGCCCATCCGGGTAGATGACATAGTTGCTGGCATTGCCCTGAAAGGCAGAATTGTCCAGTAATCTCAGCACCTCATCGTTGTAATAGGTGATGGCAACGGCATCGTAGGCAAAGCCCCGGTAGCTGCCCTGCGTTTTGGGACAGATGAACGCCAGCATCTGGGGCTTGCCGGGCAGCGCCGTGTTCACGACGACATCCTCATCGTGAGCGAGCTTTTCATCCAGATTTGTCTGCAGGCCAAGGTAGCCCGTTTTCCCGGTCACGGTCATGTAGTTGCCGTCATAGGTAAGAAAGTAGAATTCGGCAAACCCGGCCTCCTGCTGTGCCGCCCCGATATACGCCTGAATCTCCGCCTCATCCGAGGCAGTTTCCAGAAAGCCGTTGTACAGATGCAGATAGGTCAGGTTCTTGCGCACCATCTCTTTCAGCATATTATTGGATTTATGCAGCACCTCTTCCAGATGCGAGGTGCTTTCCTGATAGATGGTCTGGGACACAAACGAGATGTACCGAACGCTGAAACCTGCTATCAGCAAGACCAGAAGAAGGATGGCCGCAACAGGGAGCCACTTTTGCCGGGGATGGCAGTTTCGTTTGGATCCATGCTTTTCGTCTTCCATCCTGCTCACCTCAGTGTCATGTAGTTTTCAGGCTCTGCAAGCACTGCGCCGCCGCCGGAGAGATGATCGCGCCATCTGTTTTTTACCCATGTATCTCCGTCCAAAGACCTGCCGCTTTCGCTCGCAAGCAGCGCTTCCATCTGATTTTCCGCTGCCAGACAGGTCACGGTAACGGTGTCGTCGTCCCGGAGCGGCTGTCCGTTCCGGGTGATGCCGGTCAGGGTATAGCTGCCGCCTGCCTCTTTGACCTCCACGGCAATGCCGCTGACCACCGGCAGAGAACCGCGGTTGAAGGGCACAAACCCGCCCTCGCAGCCCTCCACAAAGGCGCGGACGGTCTCCTTCAGCTCTGCGCCGGTCATGGTGCGCTGGCGGGACATCAGACCGTTGGGCATGATCATGGAAGCGGCCATTTTCTTGTTATAATCTGCCTGCAGCACACTGCCGGTAAAGCTGTTTGCGGTGGCAAGCAGCACATCGGTGCCATAAACGCCCCGCAGCGTGTTCGCCATAACGGAGAAGGAGGCGCTGCCGCCGTTTGCGTGGAAGACATTGGAGCAGCTCTTCCCGGAGGTCAGCACGATCTCGTCATCGGCAGGCGTTTCTTCGGCAAGAAGCTGGGCATTGAACGCACGATAAGCCTGCTGTGCCGTGTACTCGCCCGCGATCATTTTGGAGACAACGTCCTTGGAGACGGCAAAGAAATCGTTGGAGGCGATGCGGATATACATGTGGTTTTCTTCCACCACATCGCGCACGTCCTTCATGTACTCGGTCAGGCGCAGGGGGACGTTCTGGCTGTAGCTCAGCAGGTCCTGCCCGTCGGCAACGATGCGGCTCTGCGCCTCCTCGGAGAGCATGACGTTCAGCACCTTCATGGCTTTTTCGCGGCGCGCGGTGTCCTGCTCGAGGTCACGGTTCAACGCCACCTGGAAATAGGGGGTGGTCATGATCCACTTTTCGCCGTTCTGGCTGAAGAAGGGCAGGAAGATCGTGTCGATGCCCTCATCCCGAAACATCTTGACACCGGCAGAGCTGCCAAAGTACATGGCAGCTTCTCCGTTCCGGAACATCCTGGTCACATCGCCGTAATTCAACGCAAGATCGTCTGCCGTGAGGTGGGTATCCTGAATGAACTGCGCCATCCGCTCAAACGCCCCCGGCCACACGGTGTCGTCCAGACCCACCCGTGCGGTGTTGGCAGGGTCGCTGTAAGCAGTGCGCCACTTGCGCCCATCAGTCGTGGTAAGCTCGGCAGCGGAAAGCCCCTGCAGCGTTTCCATGCAGATGTAGTCGTAGGTATAATCGGCGGTAAAGCCGCGGATGCCCACCTTCTCAAACGCCTGACAGGCCGAAACGAAGCTCTCGTAATCGGTGGGCAGGGGGATACCGTACTGTTCAAAAAGGCTGCGGTTGACCACAAAGCCGTGGGCATCCGCGCAGACCGGCAGCCAGTTCACGCTGCCGTCCTCGTTTTTGAAGCTGTTGAGGTAGGTGTTGTAGACAGCGCCCGCCTCGTTGGTCAAGGCAAGGTTCATCAGGCTGTCCTTCAAGGGAGCCGCATCGTGCAGCGAGAAGCGGCAGCAGGTGATGATATCCGGCAGGCCGCCGTTCTCCTGCAAAAACTTGTAAAAATCCAAATCGTTGTTTCCTGCGATGAATTCAATATTTACATCCGGCAGCTGGGACTGGATATAAGGCGCATAGGTTTCGTACAGGTTATTCGTCCACAGATACACCTGAATGGTCTGAGCATCCTCCTGCTTTTCCACATTTTCGGCGGTTTTTGTTCCGCAGCCGGTCAGCACAGATAGACCTATCACCAATGCCGCAAATGCAGAAAGAAGGCGGTGCAATGTTCTTTTGTTCATTAAATCGTTCCCCTCACAACTCTTGGGCAGCTGCCGTTCTGCGATCCCGAATACCACAAAAAGGCATCGGTACAGCATGACAGAACTATAGGATTATTTTACCACCGCCACGATGGATTTTCAATAAAATTTCATATGTTGATTCATAAAAGCAGCGCGTGTCCGATTTCTTTGCGTCAGTCGATGCAGCTTTTTTGAACAGTATATATACCAACACATACAGTATGTATGTATAACATTATAACAGAGGCATTTCAAGGGTTCATGCTTGTGAATACTGCTTATGTTCTATGATTATCACTTGATAAAAAGGCCGTCGAGGATGCCGCCCGAACCAGTTCCTGCATCTCGCTCCGCACCTTGCGGCAGTCCGGGCAGGCGGCTTTGGCCAGTTGGGTTATTTTGCTCCCCGTGGCCCGAGCAGGCCCTGCGGGCCAACATCCACTGCCAGATCTCGCTGGCTCTCAACCGCATCTACACCGAGTGGTACCCCAGCAAGGGCTACAGTTTCAACATCACCAACTCCACCAGCTACGACCAATACTACGTCCATGGCCGGACGGTGTTCGACGTCATGGTGCGGCTGACGGACGACATCTTCAACACCTATATCCGCAAGACCGGCACCGTGAACCCCTACTACGCCGAGTACTGCGACGGCAAATCCGTCACCTGCCCCGGCCTCAAGCAGTGGGGGACGGTCACGCTGGCCAATCAGGGCCGCAGCGCACTGAGCATCCTCAAATACTACTACGGCAGCAACATCGAGATCATCCGCACCAACAACATCCAGTCCATCCCCCAGAGCTACCCCGGGAGCCCTCTGCGGCAGGGCAGCACCGGAGCGGCGGTGTTCACCCTGCAGCGGCAGCTCAACCGCATCACCAAAGACTATCCCTTCCTCGGCCTGCTGACGGTGGACGGCATCTTCGGCCGCAAGATGACCGAGACGGTCAAAAAGTTCCAGAAGCAGTTCAACCTCACCGCCGACGGCGTGGTGGGCCGCAGCACCTGGTATAAGATCAGCTATATCTACGTCTCGGTGAAGGACCTCGCCGAGCTGACCAGTGAAGGCGAGACATTCAGCGGCACCCTCCCGGACGGCTCATGGAACTTCGGCAGCAGCGTCCTCAAACAGGGCTCCACCGGCAGCGAGGTAGAGCAGGTGCAGTTCTGGCTGAGTACGCTGGCTCAGTATGAGAGCAGCATCCCCTCTGTCACGGTGGACGGCGTCTACGGCAGCGGCACAGCGGCGGCTGTCCGGGCGTTCCAGCGGCGCTACGGCCTGACGGTGGACGGCATCGTGGGCCGCACCACATGGACCGAGCTATACGACCAGTTCCGCAGCATCCAGTCCGACAACGGCATCCCCAACGCCTACCCCGGCACCGCCCTGCGCCAGGGCAGCAGCGGCCAGAACGTCCGGCTGGTGCAGTTCTGGCTGAAGATCGCGCGGACGGTCTATTCCCGTCTCAACAATGTCACTGTGGACGGCATCTTCGGCTCGTCTACCGCAGCGGCCGTGCGGCGGTTCCAGACCTACTTCGGCCTCACCAGCGACGGCGTCGTGGGCCGGACGACATGGAACAAGCTCTACGAAGTCTACAACGACATTGCCAACCGCCTGCTTTCGCCCAGCCTGCGGCCCGGCGAGTACCCGGGCGTGCTGCGCAATGGCTCCACCGGCACCGCCGTCCGGGAGCTGCAATTCTACCTCTACCTCATGAGCGCCTACCAGAGCAGCATTCCCTCTGTCTCC